>WNGA01000158.1_pt1 | contig 129802 bp, 104 predicted proteins | sample 5400061 | NCBI WGS metagenome assembly WNGA01 (sample SAMN13153366, study PRJNA577476) | soil metagenome | isolation source: 100 cm soil or saprolite under grassland replicate 2 | place: USA:California | collected 2016-06-15 | reverse complement strand
CAGTTCCTCGACCAGATGCACAAGCCCGACGTCGATTCGATCGAGGGGCTGTCGCCCGCGATCTCGATCGAGCAGAAGACGGGGTCGCGCAACCCGCGGTCGACGGTCGGCACCGCGACCGAGATCTACGACTACCTGCGATTGCTGTGGGCGCGGGTCGGCATCGTCCACTGCTGGAGCTGCGGGCAGCCGATCGCCTCGCAAACCATTCAGCAGATGGTGGATCGCGTGCTCGAGCTGCCGTCGGGCGAGCGGTTCTCGGTGCTCGCGCCCGTCGTCCGCGAGAAGAAGGGCGCGTTCACCGAGCTCCTGACCAAGTTGCGCCAGGACGGCTACGTGCGCGCCAACGTCGACGGCGAGCTGACCGAGCTCGCCGAGCCGCCCAAGCTGGACCCGGACGCGGTGCACACGATCGAGGTGTTCGTCGACCGGCTCGTGAACAAGGACGGCATCCGACAGCGGCTGACCGACTCGGTCGAGCTGGCGGCCAAGCTCGCCGACGGCGTGGTGAAAGTGTCGCCGCTCGAGGGCGACGACCTACTGTTCTCGGAAAAGTTCGCCTGTACGACGTGCGGGACGACTTACCCGGAAATCACGCCCCGGCTGTTCTCGTTCAACAACCCGGCGGGTGCGTGTCCGGCGTGCGATGGCATCGGCGCCAAGATGTACTTCGATCCGGACCTGATCGTGCCCAACGAAGATCTCTCCATCCGCGAAGGGGCCATCGAGCCGTGGGAGCGACGCAACAGCGTCTTCTTCCACCAGATCCTCGACGCGGTGGCGACCAAGTTCGACATCGACCAGTACCTCCCCTGGAACAAGCTGCCGCAGAAGACGCGCGACCTCTTGCTCAACGGCGCGCCCGGCGAGAAGGTCGAGTTCTCGTTCGAGCGCAGTGGCCGCAAGGACACGTTCAAGCGCGAGTTCGAGGGCGTGCTCGCAAACCTGCGCCGGCGCTTCGACGAATACGAACGCCGGCGCCGCGAGCAAGGACGCACCTCGGAGGAAGACTTCGAGGCGATCTACGACGAGTTTCATCGCTACATGGCGCAGACCATCTGCGAGGAGTGCGGCGGCGCGCGGCTGCGCAAGGAGGCGCGCTTCGTCAAGGTGGGCGGCAAGAGCATCACCGAGATGACCGCGCTGACGATTCGCGGCGCGCACGACTTCATCAAGGGCCTGACGCTGTCGCCCAAACAGAAGGAGATCGCGGGACGCATCCTGCGCGAGACCGGCGACCGGCTGTCGTTCCTCAACAACGTCGGCGTCGACTACCTGTCGCTGGATCGCACCGCGTCCACGCTGTCGGGCGGCGAGTCGCAACGCATCCGGTTGGCCACGCAGATTGGCAGCTCCTTGGTGGGTGTCCTCTACATCCTCGACGAGCCGTCGATCGGGCTGCACCAGCGCGACAACGAGCGCCTGCTACAAGCGTTGATGCGGCTCCGCAACCTCGGCAACAGCGTGCTGGTGGTCGAGCACGACGAGGACACCATCCGCGCCGCCGACCACGTCATCGACATGGGCCCGCGCGCGGGCGTCGGTGGCGGCCGCATCGTCGCCGCCGGCACGCCCGAGGACATCGCCGGCGACTCGCACTCGCTGACCGGCGCGTATCTGTCCGGGCGCAAGATGATCGAGGTCCCCCGCCAGCGCCGGCAGTCGGGCAACCGCAGCCTCACCGTCAAGCACGCGACCGGCCACAACCTGCGCGACCTCACGGTCGCGTTCCCGATCGGCGTGCTCACGTGTGTGACCGGGGTGTCGGGCTCGGGCAAGTCGACGCTGGTGATCGACACGTTGCTGCGCGCGCTGGCGCACCGGCTCAACCGTGCCAAGGCGCCGCCCGAGCCGCACCTGGGCCTCGACGGCCTGCACCACGTCGACAAGGTGGTCGACATCGATCAGCAGCCGATCGGCCGCACGCCGCGCTCGAACCCGTCGACGTACACGGGCGTGTTCACCCACATCCGCGATCTCTACGCCAACCTGCCCGAGTCCAAGGCGCGCGGGTACAAGCCCGGGCGCTACTCGTTCAACGTCAAGGGCGGCCGCTGCGAGGCGTGCCAGGGCGACGGCATCCTGCGCATCGAGATGCACTTCCTGCCCGACGTCTACATCGAGTGCGAGGCGTGCGGCGGACGGCGCTACAACCGCGAGACGCTGGAGGTGCGCTACCGCCAGTCCAGCATCGCCGACGTCCTCGACATGACCGTCACCCAGGCGTGCGAGTTCCTCGAGAACATCCCCAAGGTCCGGCAGAAGCTCGAGACCTTGCGCGAGGTCGGGCTCGGCTACATCAAGCTCGGGCAGTCGGCGACCACACTGTCGGGGGGCGAGGCGCAGCGGATCAAGCTGTCGAAGGAGCTGGCCAAGAAGTCGTCGGGCCGCACCGTCTACATCCTCGACGAGCCGACCACCGGCCTGCACTTCGCCGACATCGCGCAGCTCTTGTCGGTGCTCAACCGCCTGGTCGACGCCGGTAACACGGTGATCGTCATCGAGCACAACCTGGACGTCATCAAGACCGCCGACTGGGTCATCGATTTAGGCCCCGAAGGGGGGCCGGGCGGCGGCCTGGTGGTCGCGCAGGGGACCCCGGACGACGTGGCGCGGGTGGCGGGCAGCTACACCGGCCAGTTCCTGCGCAAGGTGTTGTAACCACCCACAGTTGCCCCGGAATCCCCACTATTCACGACACTATTTAACGTGAGTTGAAAGACGATTCTTAGGGATATAGTTCGGACCGAATGCGTATACTCTCAGTCGTGACAGCGGCCCCGTACACGAGCCGTGTGCGCTCGCGCGGCTCGATGGTCGTCGAGTTCGCCCTGGTGCTTCCGCTCGCCGTCATGATGTTGTTAGGCGCGATCGATCTCGGCCGCATGGTCGCGTGTCGCATGATGCTCACCTACGCAGTTGGGGAGGGCGTGCAACGAGCGGCGGCGAAGTCGGTCAACTTGGTGGCGGATGTGCAAGGCGTGGTCATGGGGGCCGCCCCGATGTTTCAGCTCACCGGATCGGTCATCGACGTGATGGTCGACGGCGCGGTCGCAAACAGCGCTACGTTCGCGGCGCGGCCCATCGGCAGCACGGTCAGCGTGAGCGCCACGGGCAGCTTCCAATCCCTATTCCGGTCGACATGGTCGAAGACTTGGACGGAAACATCCGCAGCCATGAGGGTCCAATGAAAACTCAACCTCGTCAGAATGTGACCAAACGCAACCCCGAGCTCGGGGCGATGGCCATCGTTGTGGGAATGTTCTGGATGACGCTGTTCGGTTTCGCGGCCTTCGCGGTCGACATCGGATATGCGTACACCAACCGGCGCGGGCTGAAGGCGATCACAGTCGCCGCGGTGAAGGCGGGAATGCCGGCGAAGGACATTGCGGCGGCGACCGCGGTACTGACAGCTAACGGCTACACAAACGGGGTCGACAACGTGACCGCGACAGCGGCGGTGTCTGGAAACAATTTGCAGGTCGATCTCCAAGTCCCACAGCCGACCTTCTTTCTGAAGCTGTTCGGCATGTCGACCAAGACCGTGTCGGCACGGTCGATCGGCACCGTGACCAGCACCAGCAGCCTGGCCATCCTCGCCACGGGCGCGGCTGGCGGCGTGACCATCTCGGGAAACAACAATTTCACGATCAACGGCAACGTGGAGAGCGCGGGCCTGCTCCTCTACTCCAACGGTACGATGATCGGCACCACCAACGGGAACATCAAGAGCTCGGCCATGACGCCGACGGTGCCGCCCGCCTACAATACGGTGACCGGGACGATCAGCATGGGTCCGATCTCGGCGAACCCGTTCGCGGCGGTGACGCTCGCGAGCTTCCCGGCATGCACCTACGGCAATCTGTCGTCGCCCTACGTCATCCCCTTCGGCAATTGGACTATCGGCGCCGGACCGGTGTTCGGGAGCGGGCCCATGCCGTCAGACACCTTGGCACCCGGTGTGTATTGCTCGGGCGGTATTCTCAACGTCGCCCCCCCCGGCGGGTCGATGAAGATCAACGCTCCCAACGTGACGTTCCTCGCGACGGGGAACATCACGATCGGCGCTAACAACGGTGCTCACTTTGGCCCGGCCGCAGCCGGCTCGCCGAACAATATCTTCCTCTTCACGACCGCGGCCACCAGCTGCGGCGCTGGCCAAGCGATCAACGTCGGCCTCAACTACTTCGAGTACGACGCTAGGATGTACGCCCCCAACGGCTGCATCCGGGCGGGTGGCAGGAGCTTGGTTCTCAACCAGCTGCCGCTGGTCGCCAACGAGATCAATCTGGGGCTCGACCCCTTCGCTCCGTGGGTGTTCGGGCCCGCCGGCGGTGGCGGCGGCGCCTGGCAGATGGTCGAGTAGTCGCCGCAACCGGCGCTGGGCGCGATCAGGGCGGCAGCACGAACGTCTTCGTCGTCACGCGGGTCCGGCCCGCGATCGTCGACGAAGGCATGAACGGAAGCGTGAACGGCGCGATGGGCGGGAAGTCCACTTGGACCTGCATGATCCAACCGAACGGGACAGGCGAGCAGATGTCGTTGGTCACTAGATCCCCCGGAAACGTCACGTATGACGTGGGCAATCCGGTCCGCGCGTTTATGTGATTCTGGGCCGCCGTCTTAGCGGCGGCCTGCTGGACGGCGAGAGCTGGCGTCGTCAGCGCGGTCGGGCACACCGTCAGCAGCGTCGAACCGTTCGTGAGCGCCGTGCGCGTCGCGAGCTGCGCGGCCTCGGTCGCCGTGATCGCGATCCAGAAGTAGTAGCCGTAATTGACGGTCCCAAACAGCAGCGGAATCAGCAGGACCAGCGACAGCGCAAACTCGACGGCGGCCGCGCCGCGTTCGCGGGCGGTGCGAGCGCGCCTCCGCGTACCGACCTTCTGCCGCGCGGGATAGAGCAAACCGCCCACGGTTACATTCTACTGCCCGCCCGGCACCGACGGGGGCGGAACGTAGGCTTCGTTGCCGCCGCGCGACGGGCCGATCATCAACATGCGGCCGGTCGACTCGTCACCGCCGGACTTGCCCGATGCGGCGCGGCGGTAGCTTCGCGAGACCATCGATGCCTCCTGCGCGTCGAGGCCGTCGAGGTTCTTGCGCGTCAGCTCCGAGACCGCCGGCTTGCTGTTCACGCGCTGCGACTGGAACCAGGCGGCGTACGCCTGGCCGTAGCTCGAGGACAGGTGCTCGCGGCGGCAGCCAGCCGCCGCGGAAGCCAGCAGCGCCAGGGCGATGAGGGTGCTTCGAGCGCGTCGGGGCATGGCTTGGCTCATGGCTTGGCCTCGTTGTTCGGGTGTGTGGTCTCGTCGGGAGAAGTCGCAGACGGCGTCGCGGTCCCGGCCGGCGCGTTGGCCGCCCCGGGGGCCGACGCACCCTGCGCGTCGGGCGGGACCGGCCGCCCGAGCACGGCGGCCGCGTGCACCAGATTGGAGCGCGCCTTGTCGCCGGCGGGATTGAGACGCACCGCCTCGAGATAGAGATCGTACGCGTTGGCCATCTCGCCCCGGCGCTCGTAGGCGAAGCCGAGGTTGTTCTTCGCCTCCGCTTCGCTGCCGCCCATGCTGAACTCGCGCGCCGCGCGCCGCAGGTCGCCGGTCGCCGCGTATGCGAACCCGAGGTTTGTCCGCACCCGGCGCGACAGCGGCGCGAGCCGCGCCGCCTTTTCGTATTCCGCGATCGCGCCCTTGAACTGCTGGCGAAGGTAGAGCGAGAAGCCGAGGTTGTTGAGGTAGGCGGCGTTATTCGGTTCGAGGCGGACGGCGTCGCGGTGGTGCTTCTCCGCCTCGCCGCGCAGCTGCACGTCGTACAGGATGCCGAGCGCGGCGTGCGCCTCCCCCGATTCGGGCGCCTCCGCGATCGCCGCCTTGAGGTCCACCTCCGCGTCGTTGAACAGCCCGCGCTCGCGGTAGACGATCCCGCGCAAGGTCAGCACCTCCGCGTTGCCCGGGCGCTGGCGGTGGAGCTCGTCCAACATCGCAAACGCTGTGCCCCAGTCACCGCGTGACACGAGATCGCGCGCGAGCTTGATGCGCGCGGCGGTGGGCGCGTCCTGCTTACCCTGGCCGGTGGCGCACGCGCCCGCCCACAAGGCGCCGACGAGAACGACCGCGAGGGTGGGCCGAGATGACGTCACGTGTTGTTCACATCTCATTCATTCGCCTGAGGATCATGACCACCGCGGGCCCGATCACCACGCACATCAGCGACGGGAGGATGCAGAGGATGAGCGGAACCGTCATCTTGACGGACGCCATCCCCGCTTGCTCCTCCGCGCGCTGCATGCGCTTGGTGCGCATTCCCTCGGAGTGAACGCGCAACGCGCGGGACACGCTGGTGCCGAACATCTCGGTCTGGATGATCATTGCCGACAGCGTGCGCAGATCCTCCACGCCGGTGCGGGTGGACAAGCGATGGAACGCGTCCGCGCGCCGGATGCCGGCCTGGATCTCGAGCAGCGTCTGCTTCATCTCCTGGGCCAGCACCGGCGCGACCAGCTCCAGCTCCTGGGCGACGCGCGACATCGCGGCGTCGAGCGCCAAGCCCGCCTCGACGCAGGTGACGAGCAGGTCCATCGCGTCGGGCAAGTTGTCCGAGACCGCCGCCTGCCGTTCCTTGATCTTCCCCGACAGCCAGATGTTGGGCAGGAAGAACCCGATCGCGATCGCGATGAACGCGACCGCCACCGCGGGCACGGTCTCCATCGGCGTGTCGCGGTGGGCGTCGATCTGCCACAGTATGATGATGATGATGGGCGGGATCATGAACTTGACGCCCAGGAAGATCTCGACCGCGTTGTCGGTGCGATAGCCGGCGTGGACGAGGCGCTGACTGATCCGCGTCATCTCCTCGCCGTCGCCAGGCTTCACCAGCCGTGCGAACGGCCGCAGGATCTTCGCCCACAGCGCCGCCGACTGTTCGCCTTTGTCTTCGACCAGGATGTCGATCCCGGCCGAGGTGCCGCGCTCGAGGCGCTCGATGACGTGGTCCTTCTTGCCGCCGCCGGACAGCGCGCGCGCGCCCATCCCGATCGCGATGACCGCGATTATCCCGGCCACCGCGGCGACCAGCATGGCCGGGGACAGTCCGAGCGACGACAGGGCGTCCATCAGACCTTCACCTTCGTCATCTTCTTCATGAGCACGAAGCCCATCGTCCACATGAAGACACCGACCCCGAGCACGATGTGCCCCACGTCGGTCGTGAACAGCGGCATCACGTAGGGCCGGTTGCCGACCAGCATGAAAAGCAACGATGCGATCGGCAGCGCACCGACGACGTAGCTCGACATCCGCGCCTCCGCGGTCAGCCCGCGGAGCTTGCCATGAAATTTGTAGCGCCCGCGGACCGTGTCGGCGATGCGCTCGATGATCTCGACCAGGTTGCCGCCGGTCTCCTTCTGGACGATGACACACAGCGCGAAGATCTTGAGGTCCTGGTTGTCGGGCGCCCGGCGGGTCATGTCGGAGACCGCCCGCTCGAACGGCTGACCGAGCTCCTGCGCCTCGAACGCGCGCCCGAACTCGATGCACACCGGCGTCGGCATCTCGGTCGCGACCATCTTGAACGAGCTCGACAGCGCGTGGCCGGCGCGTAGCGAGCGCGCCATCATCTCGAGGGCGTCGGGGAGCTGCTCCGACAGCCGCGTGCTGCGTTGCGAGCGCTTGAACGACACGTAGGCGAGCGGCATGAGCCCAAACAGCGTGAACGGGATGAGGGTCATGAGCCCGGCGTCGGCCAGCAGACCCAGCACGAGCCCGAGGAACGCGCCGCCCCCGCACATCACGAGCAGCTGCGCGACCGTCATCTCGAGCTCGGTCTGCTCGAGCATCGCCTCGAGACGCGCGGACAGCTTGAGCGAACGCAGAAAGGCGTCGATGGCCGGGCTCGCCGCCAGCTTGCCCCGACGCAGGAGGCCTGCGCCCGCGCCGGTCATCGATTCGGAGCTGCCCAGCGAGGAGAGCCGCCGCTTGAGCTCGTCCTTCCGGCGGTCGCCGAGGTACCGCATCGTGTAGGCGAGGGCCTCGAGCACCGCGACCGCGGTGAAGGCTATGACGCCGATCAGGATGAATTTCACGGCGGTGGTTCCTCCGCTACAAGTACGGCTTGATGATCTCGCCGGGATCGATCCCGTAGCGCTCGATGCGATCGAGCGCGCGCGGGCGGATACCGGTGAACTTGAAATTGCCGATGATCTTTCCGGCCGCGTCGGTGCCCGTCTGCTCGAACTTGAAAATCTCTTGCATCGTGATCACTCCCGCCTGCATGTCGGTGATCTCCGTGACGCTGGTGATGCGCCGCTTGCCGTCGGTGCCGCGGCTGAGCTGGATGATGATGTTGAGCGAGCGGGCGATGGTCTGGCGGACGAGGGTCTCCGACATCTGGATGCCGCCCATGCCGACCATGGCCTCGACGCGCGACAACGCGTCGCGCGGCGTGTTGGCGTGCACCGTGGTCATCGACCCCTCGTGACCGGTGTTCATCGCCTGCAACATGTCGAGCACTTCGCCGCCACGGCACTCGCCGATGACGATGCGGTCGGGGCGCATGCGGAGCGCGTTCTTCACCAAATCGCGCGCGACGACCTCACCCCTGCCCTCGATGTTGGGTGGCCGGGTCTCGAGCCGAACGACGTGGCGCTGCTGCAGCTGCAGCTCGGCGGCGTCCTCGATGGTGACGACGCGCTCGCCGTCGGGGATGAACGACGACAGCGCGTTCAACATCGTCGTCTTGCCGGTGCCAGTGCCGCCCGAGATCAGGCAGTTGAGCTTGGCCTTCACGCACGCGGCGAGAAACGCCAACATCTCGGGCGTCGCGCTGTTGATCGCGACCATGTCTTTGATCCGCAGCGGCGAGCCGCCGAAACGGCGGATGGAGAGGATCGGGCCGTCGATCGCCAGCGGAGGGATGATGGCATTGACGCGCGCGCCGTCGGGCAAACGCGCGTCGGCCATCGGCATCGACTCGTCGATGCGGCGCCCGACCCGCGACACGATGCGGGTGATGATCTGCTGGAGGTGCTGGTTGTCGCGGAAGCGCACGTTGGTGAGCTCGATCTTGCCGAACCGCTCGACGTAAACCGTGTTGAACGTGTTCACCATGATGTCGGAGATGGTCGTGTCGGCGAGCAGCGGTTCGAGCGGGCCGAGACCCGTCACCTCGTCCAACAGCTCCTCGACCAGCTGCTCGCGCTCGACGCGGTTGAGCGGGAGGTCGCTGGTCGCCAGCAGCTGGTTCAGGATGAGACGCAGCTCGTCCCGCAGCTGATCGCGCGGCAGCTTCTCGATCGTCTGCAGATCGATCTTCTCGATCAACTTCTGGTGCAGCTCGTGCTTGAGCTCGTGGTACGCGTCGGCGGTCGCGCCCGGCAACGGCATCATCGACCGCGTCGGTTGCGCGACCGAGAACGATCCGGTCGCGGGCTCGGGCCGTTTCTGGTTCAGCCGATCACGTAGTCCCATCGGCGACCTTCTTGCCGAACAGCGTCCCGAGTAGGCTGTTGCGGCGAAGACGTGGGGCTCTCTCGGGCAGCAGGTGGGGGATGAGACCTTCGATGTCTTGCGTGATCTTGGCGCGCGGCGCGACGTCGTTCAGCAGCACGCCGCGATTGATCGCGTCGATGAGCAGGATGAAGTCGTTGCTGATGGTGTGGGTCAACGGCTGCCCCAGCGTCTCGCTCACGACCTCGACGGTGATCTTGGACGCCTTCTGATAGCGGTTGAGCAGCAGCTTGATCCGGCCCTGGTCGTACTGCAGGCGTCCGAACAGCTCGAGGCAGCGCTGGCCGTTGCGCACCGCGGGCACGTCCTGGGTCAGGGTCATGAACACGTGCTGGCTGCCGTCCAATGCCGCAAGCGACAGCTCGTCGAATCCGCGCACACCGTCGACGATCACGAAATCGTAGTTGCGGCGCAGGAACTCGAGCAGCGCGGCGATGTCCTGGCCCTTGATCTGCTCCGCCTCTTCGACTTTGCTCGACTGCGCGAGCACGTTGATCCCCGACCGATGTTTGGTCACCGACGACGCCAGCAGGTCACGGTCGAGCCGGCTCATGTTGGCGAGAACATCGCTGATGGAGTACGTGCCCGCGATGTCGAGGAACGACAACACGTCGCCGAGGTACAGATCCAGATCCACCAACACGACGCGCAGCCCGCGGCGCTGCATCGCACCCGCGAGGTTGACCGCGATCGCGGTCGCCCCCACGCCCCCCTTGGACCCGAAGATCGTCACCACCTGGCCGACCTCCGACCCGCCCGCCTGCACCTTGGCGTGGGTGCGGACGGCGTGCCGCAGCTCTTCGTGGTCGCTCTCGAGCACGAACTCCCGCGCACCCGCGCGCATCGACCGCAAGATCAGCTCGGGATCCTTGGTCGCCGAGATGACGATGACGACGCCGTTCACCGAGGCGATGTTGTGGATGAGGCCGAACCGGTTGGGCGCGTCGGGCCGGACCGCGACGATCGCGGCGCCCGGGTTGAGGCTGCGGTACTCGTCGGCGATCAGCTCGGCCGGCGTACGCGACCGAACCACGTTGGCGACGTCCTTCAGCGCAAGCCGCAGATCGGCCTGTTGCGCGTCGTCCATTCCCAGCAGCAATACGGTTGGTCTAGACATCTCTTACGTCACCTGCGTTCGTCAGCGAATGAACCCCAGCTCCCCGCTAGGTCCCCGATCGGCTCGTCCGCTCCTCGCCGGCAGCGATCGCGCGGCCGTCGTCTGCGGGTCGGGCTTCGAGTCCCCCCGCCTCCCGCCGCCCCCCTCGCCCCCGAACAGAAACAGCTGAATGTCGTTCGGGTCGTTGAGCTCGTTGTCGGTCGGCATGCGAGGCGCGTCGTGCGGCGCCACCGGTTTGGCCAGGTGGGCGGTCACGACCACCAGCAGCTCGGACTCGTCACGCTGATACGACACCGACCGGAACAGCATGCCGAGGATGGGGAGATCGCCGAGGAACGGAATGCGCTGGATCGACGACCGCACGCGGTCCGACAGCAAGCCGGCGATCGCGAAGCTCTGTCCATCCGCGAGCCGCACCGTGGTCTCGCTCTGGCGCGAGGTCAGCCCGGGAATGGAGATACCGCCGACGGTCACCGAGCGCGCGGCGTCGACGTCGCTCACCTCGGCCATCAGCTTGAGGTGGAGAGCGCCGTCCGCTATCACGGTGGGCGTGAAGTTCAGTATGATGCCGAACTTCTTCCACTGCACGGTCACGGCGCCGAGCCCGCTCGCCATCGGGATCGGGAACTCGCCACCGACCAGGAACTTGGCCTCCTGCCCCGACAGCGCGACCAGCGTCGGCTCGGCCAACATCTTGGCGAGGCCGCTCGACTCGAGCGCGGTCAGGATGGCGCTGAACGGAAAGCTGGGTAGGCCCGAAAAGAACAGGTTGAAGCCGCCCGCGACCGCCGGGCCGGGTATCGCAGGCCGACCCGCGGTGCCCGTGCCGGGGACGTTAGCGAAGTTGTCGATCGCGAGCGACGGCGCGCTCATGCCGGCCACGAACCGCCCACCCGGATCCCGCGCGAACAGGTTCAGGCCGAGCTCGCGCAGACCGTTGCGCGACACCTCGGCGAACTTCACCTCGAGCTGGACCTGCTGATTGCCGACGACATGGATGAGATTGGCGACCTTCTCGGCGTGGAGCTGCGCCACCTCCGCCGCGCGTTCGGGAACGCGCACATCCGACACCTCGCCCGACAGGACGATGAGGTCGCCCGCGGCCGAGACGCTGATCTTCTCTGTCGGGAAGAACTCCACCAGCTGCGAGCGGAGCCGATCGAGGTTTCGGGTGACGGTCAGCGCGATGACCAGCGCCTCGTCTTTCTTGTTCCAAAGCGTGAGATCGGTAGTGCCGACGCCCCGCGAGGTGAGCAGGAGCTGAGTCGGCGTGATCACTTTCAGGTCCGCGATCTTCGGATCGGCGACGGACACGCGGCCGATCGACTCTGACAGAATGAGCAGCCGGTTCTGGCCGGTTTCGAGCGCGAGGTTCTTGACCGCACCCACCTCCCGGTCGATGCGGATCGCGGGCGGTGTCGTCGCGTGCTCGACCGCGAACCCAACCTGCGACACCGACCCGACAACAATCGCCACGACTCCGACCAGCGCGCGCTTCACGAGCGGCGCGTGGAGCGCAGCGCGGCTGCGCCGCGCGAAGCTCGTCGCGGGAGGGTTCGGGAACCCCGTTAGGGTTCCCATCTAGCGGTTGTCCCCTCGCTTGAAGTTGCGTTGCTCGAATCTGTCACCGCGGAGGATCTCGACCACGTCCGGCTTGGGCGCGTCGCCGGTCGGCATCGCGGTCGGGGCCGGCACCACTTTGCCGCCACGGCCGCGGCGGCCCGCGATCGCGACATGTTGCGTGGCCGCCGCCGGCGGTGCCGCGCCCTGCGCCACCGGTTCGCCGAGCAACCCCGACGACGTCGAGCCCTCGGTGTCGACCGGCTGAGAGTCGGTCCAGCTCCGCAACGTGAGGATGAGGCGGCCTTCCGAAGCCGCCAGCGTCAGGCGTTCCGCGTCGGTGGGTGAAACCAGCAAGGTCGCGACCGTCGCGGGCGTCGCGTGCAGCCGACTGCGGTCGGCGGTCTCGACTTCCTGACCGACCGCCAGCACCTTCACGTTCTGCATGAAGACCTTCGACGTGGTCTCGGCGTTGGGCCGGTTCGGCCGCAGCGTTACCAGCACGTCGACGCGATCGTCGGGATGAATGAAGCCCGCGACGCCGACGACGTCGTCGACCCGCACCGCGATGGCGCGCATGTTGGGCGGAATCAACGCGGCGAGACCGTTGCCGGAGTTCTTCGCCGCCATCATCGCCGGCAAGATCGGCTGCCCCATCAACACCCGCGAGATGAGAATACGGCCGAGGAGCTCCTTGGGATCGGTCGCCACGCCGGGGGGGAGGTGATCTTTGGGCCAGTCCTCGAGCTTGACGTCCTTGTCGCCGATCTTCGCCGCGAGAGGAAGATCGGTCGCCGCCACGACGATCTTCGTGACCGGCGACGAGCCGCCACCGGAGCGATCGAGATAGCGCGCGATCACGAGCGCGGTGCCGAGTCCCGCCACCAGCGCGAACGCCCAAAACAGCGCGGCCCGTGCACCGGAACGGCGGGCGGTGCCCTCCGCCGCACGCCGGAGACGATTGGGACCGCCCATGGGTTCATTGATGGCCAAGGGTTTCTCTCCTGGAATGGGCCTGGAAGCTCTGCGGCACCGCGGCTGCCCGCTGCGTGCGACGACTGTGATCTCATCGACCCGACGGCGCCGTGGCCTTAGTTTACCGTGGACGGCGCGTTGCGCCTAGATCCACGTTGAACACGAATCAAACCACGAAGAAAACCACGACCGCGCCGGCGAGGATCGCGACCGCGTACGGCACCGAGACGTGGGTCTTGTGCGACGGGACCGCGGGCAGCTCGCCGTGCACCACCGCGAGCGTCAAGTTGGCGCGCATGTCCGCGCGCGCAGCCTTCCCGGCGACCGCGAAGCAGACGAGCGCAACGACGCCGCCGGAGAGCGCGGTCGCGAGCGCGAACCATGGCAACCCCGCGAGCCCGACCCACACCGCGGTGGCGGCGGCGAGCTTCACGTCGCCGCCGCCGATTCCCCCGACGACCCACGGACGGCAGAGGACGAGTACCACCAGCACCAAGGCCGCCAACCCCGACAGCGGGTTCAGTAACCCACCGTCGAGGGCGGTGACCACCAACCCACTCACCAGCACGAAACCGGTGATGGCGTTCGGAATCCGACGCCGCCGCAGGTCCGATACCGCTGCCCACCCGAGCCCGAGGCCGAGAGGAACCAGATGGGGGATCGGAACCGGCATGTTCGAGACCTAGACCAAGATGGTCGCTCGAACCAGACCGGAAAGCGATCCCCCGACGGGTCCGGTGCCCGCGATCACGGATTAGATGTGCGAGGCGATATTAGCGAGCTGGTTGTTGAGCTTTCCGCCGACGAGGAACACGACGACGATGATGACCGCCGCGATGCCGGCGACCACCAGGCCGTACTCGACGGCGCTGGCGCCTTCTTCGTCACGCAGAAGCTTCTTCAGGTTGTTGAGCATTTCGGTCTCCCTTGATTCGGTGATTGATGTCGGTTTTTGGAGTGCTTACGTCCAGCCCTTCAGCCGTCCATCCGCACGTCTTGCAGAATACTAAAAATGGTCTGTAGTCGCGATCAAAAACACCATCGTCTATGCAGAAACAATTCTTTAAGTACGCGAAAGTAAGTAGGAATAGGTGCTCGACCTACTCCACCACCTACTACAGCGCTTTGCGGTAAAGGTTGTTGACCTTCGCGCCGAAGGCGTAGACAACCAGCGCGATGACACCGGCAATCGCGCCCAGCAAGAGCGCGTACTCGGCGGCTGCAGCCCCCGTCTCATCCGCGAGCAGACACCGTAGGGCGGAGCACCTCAACGTGAGATCAATGTGAGCTTGGATGCGATACCCAAGTCAATAAATAGTTCCTTCACAGCCCTGATGGAGCGTAATGTCATGATCTCCATGAACATACCCGCGCGCGTGATCCCGTTCCGCGTTCGTCTGCTCGCGATGAGCTCGCTCCTCTCCTCGCTCGCCGCCCTCGGCTGCGGGCGCGTCCCGGGCCAGTTAGTGTTCCTCCACAACCAAACCCCCGACCAGGGGTGCTCGATATCCGCAGACGAAGGCCACCCGTACCAGGGCACCGGTCTCGTGGACGCGTCGCTGGTGCGCGCGGGCGCGGAGTCGGGGCTATGGGTCTTCCCGCTGCTCAAGAACAACCTGCCCCCCTCGAGCGAGGGGCCCGATCCCAACCAGATCTTCATCAGCAGCTTCGCGGTCGACATCGGATTCCTCAGCGGGCCCCAGTCGCTGGCGACGTTCTTGAGCGGGCTCGACGCCGGCGACACACGCGCGCTGTTTCACTACAAGACGCCGTGGTCCGCGACCATCACGTCGGGGGGCGGGACCCTCGCCACCGCGGTGGCGGCGTTGCCGACCGATCTCGCCGCCCAGCTCGCCGCTCACCCCGACGTCGGCGTGACCCCGACGCTGTGGTTGAACGTCCAAATTCGCGCGTTCGGGAGCTCGACCACACAGGACTTCGAATCGGATCCGTTCAACTATCCGGTCGCGCTCTGCAAGGGCTGTCTGGTCGCGAACGTCCAGCCCTGTCCGTACCACGCGGCGCCCGCGAATCCCGGCAACCCCTGCAACATCGCGCAGGATGCCCCGGTCGATTGCTGTCTGTCGGGCAACGATCTCATTTGTCCGCCGCCGGTGGTTCCGTGACGGCGGCGCGCGCCGCGCTCGGCGCCATGCTGTTGCTGGCGCTCGCGGCGGGTTGCCCCACAGCCGAGAATCGCAACCCCTACATGCCGCCGTCCACGGGAGGCGGCACGTCGGGGCACATGCCGAGCGGCGACGTCATGGTCGTCATCGACTCGCCGGTGCCGGACCCGATTCAAAGCTACGGGCGCGGCAGCCTGTTGCAGGTGCAGGCCCACGTCACGATTGTAAATGGGAACGATCTCGTCGACGGCTCGAGCGTCAAGCTGACGCTGACCAAGGCGGGGAGCACCCAGGTCATCGAGACCGGCAAGCTGCTGCTCGCCTCGACCAGTGACGCGTACGAGGGCCGTCTCAACCTGGGCGACCTCGACGGCGGCACCTACACGTTGACGGTGACCGCGGCGAGCTCGGGCGGCGCGGTGGGCAGCAACATGGTCGACTTCCAAATCGACGCGGGGCCACTTCTGATCGTCAATTCGCCGGTCGAGGGCAAGAGCTACAAACGCTCCGTCATCGTCGAGGTCGTGGCGTCGGACCCGGCCGGGCTCGAGGGCGGCGCTCCCACCGCGACCATCAGCGACATTCCGGTCCCGCTCGCGGCCACCGGGATGCCGGACACGTTCCGCGGCACCCTCGACGTCGACATGCAAGACCCGCCGTTGTTCGGACCGCAGCTGTTGACGGTCGAGGCGACCAACGCGAACGGCAAGCGCCGCGAGGTCCAGCTCATCTTCATCATCGACAACACCGGGCCGGTCATCACCGACACCACACCCTCGCCCGGGCAGATGTCGGGAGGGATCGTGGAGATCTCGGCCCGGGTCGTCGACAACGCGGGGGTGCTCGATTCGTCGGTGATCGCCGTGATCGGCGACGACACCAGCTCGCCCAAGTTCGAGATCCCGCTCAAGCCCGCCGGCATCGGCGCCTACACGGCGCTGTTCGACACCAACCGATTAACCGAGTGCCAAGAGGATCCGGCGACCACGACCTGCATCGTGTTCCCGACCATCTCTTTCCGAGCCTCCGACGAGGTGGGCAACGAAACCGTCGTAGCGTACGCGTTCTTCGTCGACAACATCGCGCCGCTCGCGGATCTCGATCCCCCCGACCTGCGTGACATCAAGCTCGACTTCTCGCTGCGTTGCTCGTGGTTGTTCGATCCGCTGGGCGTCGACCTTTACATCGGCGACATGCCCAACGACAACACCTACGTGCCGCAGGTGTTCGACCTTCGCGCACGGATCCAGGACCGCGGCAACTACCGGGCGCCGGGCCTCAAGGTCCCGCCCATCGCCACCGTCGATCCGATGAAGACCGCCGTCTACATCCTGGACGACGAGACCCTGCCCCTCATCGTCGACACCGACGGCAACGGCACCTGCGACTCGATCAATCCGGCCCTCATCCCGACCACGCAGCCGCCGACGATGAACAATCAGGTGCTCAAGGTCCGGCTCGCGCCCGTGACCCCCGGCGGCTTCTCGGACTTCACGCCCGACGTGAGCGTGCCGGTGGCGGCGACCGCGGGCTGGCCCTGCATTCGCGGCATCGATCCGGAGCCGCCGTTGCCGATGTGCTCGTTCCAACAGCCGACCGTCGCCATCGGCTACGCCGGGATCGAGAACCCGTTGCCCGCGATCTGGTCGGTCGAGCCGGTCGACGAGGTGCGCTGTCACGGCAACCAGTTCGACACCAAGGCCAACAACATCGGCCCGGGGTGGGCCTGCATCGCCGTGGGCACGACCGACCTGGCGGGCAACTTCTCGGTGTCCGCGCCGCTGCGCGTGTACATCGATCCGGCGGGAAACTACAGCCACAGGTTCGGGGAGACCCCAACCGGGGTGGGCGCGCCCCCCGCGTGCACCGGCCGTTGGGACCGCGCGACCAATACCACCAGCGCCGGCGCCTGCAGCACGCAAAAATACCCGACCGGCCAATACTGCTATCGTCACAGCTGCTGACCGATACGCACCCACCGTTGCTTGCTCCCGAATCGGCCGCCGGACCGGCCGCCGAGCGGGGCGCCCCCCCGGTCTTGTCCGAAGCGCCGGTCGTTGTCGCCGCGCTGGTCAAGCGATTCGGCGCCAAGACCGCAGTCGCGGCGCTGTCGTTCGAGGTAGCGGCGGGTGAGATCTATGGTCTGCTCGGGCCGAACGGCGCGGGCAAGACGACCACGCTGCGGATCCTCGCCGGCATCCTGCTGCCGACGTCCGGCCAGGCGCGCGTCGCCGGCCTCGACGTCGCGAGCCATACGCTCGCGGTGCGGCGGCGGCTTGGGTTCCTGACTGGGACGACCGGCCTCTACGCGCGGCTGACCGGGCGCGAGCTCTTGGACTACTTCGCGCGGCTGCATGGCATGCCGCGCGCGGCCGCGGCGGCGCGCATCGACGAGCTCGCGCACGCGCTCGACCTCGGGCCGTTCTTCGGACGCCGCTGCGAGGCGCTGTCGACGGGCGAGCGCCAGCGGCTGTCGATCGCGCGCACGGTGCTGCACGATCCAGAAGTGTTGATCCTCGACGAGCCGACCGCGGGCCTCGACGTGCTGGCGTCACGGTTCCTGCGCGAGTTCGTCCGCGCCGAGCGCAGCCGCGGCAAGGCAATCCTGTTCTCGACCCACTACCTCGCCGAGGCCGAGCTCATGTGCGATCGCATCGGGCTTTTGCACCACGGACGACTGATCGCCGAGGGGACGCCGGCGGCGCTGCGCGCGTCGGCGGGCGACGCGTCGAGCCTCGAGGAGGCGTTCCTCCGGCTCGTGGGCGCGGGGCCGACATGAAGCTGCGCGAGATCGGCCTGGTCGCCGGCAAGGAGCTGCGCGAGACGCTACGCGACCGCCGGACGGTCGCGGTCATGGTGCTGTTCCCGCTGGTCGTCTATCCGCTGGTGTCGCTGGTGACCATGCAGGTCATGGCGGTGCGTGCGACGCGCACCGAGCCGGGCGCCGCCCGGGTGGGTGTCGCTGGACCGCTGGCGAAGACCGCCCCGGTGCGCGCCGAGCTCGCGAAGCATCCGCGCGAGATCGCCATCGTCGCGCTGTCGGCCGATCCCACCGCCGACGTGGTCGCGGGGCGCGCGGACGCCGCCGCGCTGGTGGACGGCGGAGCGGTCGTGCGCGTCCTGTTCGACGAGACGCGGGCTGGCTCGCGCCAGGCCCAGGAGCGCGTCGTGCAGGTGCTGACGGGCGCCGCCGCGTGCCCGCCGACGTTCACGGTCAGCGCGCAGGGCATCGCGCCCCAGGCCAGCGTCGGCGGCTATGTGTTGTCCAAGGTGTTGCCGCTGATCGTCGTGGTGATGGTGATGCTGGGCGCTTTTCACCCCGCGATCGACATCACCGCCGGCGAGCGCGAGCGCGCGACGCTGGAGACCACGCTCTCCGCCCCCATCGATCGCTTCGCGCTGATGGCGGGCAAGGTGCTGGCGGTGGCGACCCTGGCTGCGATCTCCGGCTTCTTGAACCTCGCGTCGATGTCATTGACCGTGCTCGAGGGCGCCCGGATGGTGGCGGGGCAAGCGACGTTCGCGCTGCCGTGGGCGCGCACGCTGTCGGTGCTCGCGGTGGTCCCGCCCGCGGCTTTTCTGTTCGCCGCGGTGATGGTCGCGGTGGGCGCTGTCGCGCGGAGCTTCAAGGAAGCACAGACGCTGCTCACGCCCGTCTACTTCCTGTGCATGGCTCCGTCGCTGACCGCGGCGCTCGGCGACTTCGAGCTAGGCGGCGTGACGATGCTGATCCCGGGCGTCAACGTCACGTTGCTCGCGCGCGACCTGATGGTGGGCCGCGCGGGGGCGGGTGCGATCGCGGTCGTGTTCGTCTCGACGTTACTCTACGGCGCTGCCGCGCTCGCGCTCGCGGCGCGGCTCTACGACTCCGAGCGCCTGCTCGCCGCGGACGAGCCGGGCCTCGGCCTTTACGCGTGGCTCCGCCGCCTGCTCGCGCGACCGGACGCTACGCCGCCAGCACCCAGCGCTGCCGGCGTCAAAGGCGAGACCAACGCCGGCGTCGCCGGCGAGACCACCGCCGGCCACGCGCTCGCGCTGTATGCGGTCGCGGGCGCGCTGCTGTTCCCGGCCGCGCTCCTGCAGGCGTGGAGCGTGCCGGTTGGGCTGCTGACCTTGCAGTGGGGCGTGCTGCTGACGTCGACGGTGATCTATGCGCGCGGGAGCGGACGGCGCTGGGTCGACGTCGTCGAGCTCAAGCGGCCGAGCGGGCGCGCGCTGCTGGGCGGGGTGCTGATCGGCGCGTCCACCTGGCTGTGCGTCGGCCTGCTCGCCGACTGGCTGCTCCCCGCCCCCAAGGAGCTCATCGAGAAGCTTCGCCACGTCATCGCGCCGCCCGATCGCAGCCTGGCGCTGACGCTGTTCCTGACCGCACTGTCACCGGCGCTCTGCGAGGAGGCGCTGTTTCGCGGTCCCATCCTGCGGGGATTGCGCACGCGCTTCCCGGCCGCGGGCGCGGCGATCCTGTGCGGGCTGCTGTTCGGCATCTTTCACCTCGATCCCTGGCGGCTGCTCCCCACCGCCGCGCTCGGTACCGCGTTCTCGGTGCTCGCGCTCGCGTCGGGCTCGATCGTGCCCGCGATGGTGGCGCACTTCGTCAACAACGCCTGCCTCGTGTTGCTGTCACGCGCGCGGCTCGACGATTCGGGCACGCTCGCGGTCGGACCTCGCCTCGCGCTGATCGCGGGGGCGGCAGCGGTGGTCGCGACCGGCTTTCACCTCGTGCGACGGCCCCCGGAAACGCGACGTGTTATGTAGCCTACTTTACCGAGTTTTCCTTGTTAGTTTGCCGACCTCCTGCTAAGACGCCCTCATGCCGACCGGCGAAGAAAAGCAAGCGCTTGCGCTGTTGCATCACTGTGACGTGCTGTCCGAGGTGTCCCAGGAGACGCTGCAGTCGCTGCTGGCGGGGGTGACTCTCGCCAGCTTCAGGCCGCGCCAGGTCATCTATCTGCCCGGGGACCGCGCGCAGGGCGTGCACTTCCTGGCATCGGGGCGGATCAAGATCTCCAAGGTTACGCGGGACGGCAAAGAGCTCACGCTCGCGTATCGCAGCGAAGGTGACTTCTTCGGCGAGCCCTGTCTCCTCGACGGCGGCCCGCGCGAGGAAATGGCCGAGGCGATGGACGCCTCCACCACCGTGGAGGTCCCGCGCGAGCTGCTGGACGACGTGCTGAAGGTCGACGGCGGCGCCGCCTACAAGTTTGCGCGCGCGCTCATCGCCCGCCGCAAGGACCTCGAGACCCGCGTCGAGCAGCTGATCTTCAAGGACGTCGGCGCCAAGCTGGCCGAGCTGCTCTTGAACCTCGGCCAGGAGCACGGCATCTCCGACGTTCGCGGCACCGTCGTCGGCCTCAAGATCACCCATCAGGAGATGGCCAACCTCATCGGCTCCACCCGCGAGACAGTGTCGCTGACCCTGTCCCAGTTCAAGCGCAAGGGCCTCATCCAGACCGAAGGCCGCAAAGTCATCCTCGCCGACTCCGAAGGCCTCCGCGCCTTGGCGTAGGGCACCAGTAAGAACCCGCGCCCGAAGCTCACGCCAGAGCGAGCATCGCGAGCGAGTTTGCTGACTCAGAGGCGCGGCGTCGCCGCGCCGGCGTCGACCTGAACGGGGTGGCGCTTTGCCCGGTGATCGCCTTCTGCCCAGCGATTATGACGGCTGCCCGATAATTCGGCGTAGGCGACCCCGAAAGGGTCGCCCTTTTCGTTTGCATTGTCGGCATTGCGTCAAACATGACTCTGACGCCATGCGATTGCGTGGATCGTCGCTACACGCAATGCTAACGTCTTGAATGACGTCGCAGGAAATCATCGAGACCGTCCACGCGCTCGACGCGCTTGAAGCCGAGGATGCTCAAGCCGAGACCGCGCGCAAGATCCGGCAGGCAAAGATCGCCCAGCTTCGCCTGAGGCTCGATGGGCTCGCGCAGCCGGGAAAGCGCGGCGGAGGCCCCGTCGATGACCTGACTGCCGCCATCTCGCGCCGAAAGCGCCGGAGCCCACGACAGGACGCGATCCGGTCCCTGATTGCAAAGAAGCCGAACGCCGACTACCGAGACATCGTCGAAGTCCTGTACGGCGCCTACTCGAAGACGAGGGTCTTAAACGCTCGCTCGCTCGTGTCGCACATGAAGGCAGCCGGTCAGATCTTCGGCGAACCTGGGGCTTGGCGCCTTGTCCAGCCCGATGGCTCCCCCAACAAGCTTCTCCACGAAGAGTCCGAGGAAGACGACATCGAGGAAGACGAGGTGGAAGCCGCGTAAACGAAAAAAGGCGACCTTTCGGTCGCCGTTCCCCGGGGTCTCCGGAGAGTCCCAGTGTCCACTTGTGGAAGGGTAGACGCTTTGGATTCTGGCACTTCGTTCGCCTCGTAGCAAGCTTCCGGAGCCGTGGTCCGGTGGCCCTAACGCCCGGTTAGTTGTGGGCGGAAAGGCAACGCATGTTGTCGGCAGACGAGATCTGTCCGCAATGTGAGCGGCAGCGCCGGTGGCGAGTACGTAAGAGGCGGTAGGACATTGGCGCGGCGTGCCAGCCACCACGCCGCGCCTCTATTGGCCGCGTGCGATTTTCTCCAGCGCGGCCATCCGCAAGAACGCCGATACGTCCATCCCGAGCGCGTTAGCCGCCTTGGCGAAGGCCTCTTTGTGCTCAGCCGACACCCGGATGTTGATGACCAGGTCCCTGGCGGACCGCTTCGTCTTTTTCGGCGGTGGCATTGGTGCAGTGTGTATACATCGTATCGCTAAGTCAAATACAAGTTGATCGTGTGTCTGCTATATATACAATGTGTACATGGACCCATAGTCCACGCGATGCACGAGCTTGGCATCGAGCCGTCGTTCGCATCGGTGACGGCGTGAGCAGGCTCACCGCAGAGGAGCAGGAGAACGGACGTCGCGCGCTCCGCTTCCTTCGTTTTCGTGCGGGCGGGTGGAAGCCGGTCGCCCATGCTGTGGGCTTCAAGCGGAAGACGCTGACGAACGTTAGCGAAGGCGACGGCGTAAGCGCGAACATGGTCTTCAAGCTGGCGCGGCTGGCCGGCGTCACATTCGAAGACGTGATGGCAGGACGATTTCCGCTGTCAGGCGCCTGTCCGCACTGCCGTAAAACTTGACGCTGACAGCGTGTGCCACGCTACAGAACTACTGATATCGGCATGCTTACAGGTGTTTACAGAATGCCAACATTATCGGTACTAAGCAGACAGAGTCCGACTCAACACTAGCGGCGCCCTTGACGATACCCCATTGTATTGGGGTAAGAGGCTCCCATGGTGGCCAACACAAAGCAGTACCCGATGGTGTTCACGTTCCCGCAGGTAATCGTCGGAAACGGCTTCTCGGCGCGCGTAGAAATCCACGGCCGGGCGCTACTCGTTGAAGATGATGGAGACGTCTGGATCCACGGCGTTCAGCCAGGCGGGTTCGCTGGCGGTGGCGAAAGCTACGGCAAGGCGTGCCACGAGTTCCGCGTGAGCTACCAATCGGTCCTCTATGACATCGCCCAAGAAGCTCAGAGCTTCGACGGTTTCCGCGCGCAGATCGAAGAGTTCTTCTCGACCGTGAATGATGCGTACTCAGCTGAGTGGGAATTGGCCCTAAGCGCGGTCAGAAAAAACGACACGGCCCTCGCCGGGTTCAACAAGGTTCCGGCGGAATCGCGGCCAGTAAAGATCAAGGTCACGCAACTCGATAACAGGTCGATGCGTCCGGATCTGAACCAGTTCGACAAGTTCGAAATCGCGCAGGATAAAGCGGCCTAAGGCCGCGCGCGTAAATTATCTATCTACGTGCCGGCAGTTCTAGACCAGCAAAACAAGCGCGAGCAAACGTACGAGTTGAAAAACTAATTTGGATCAAACGCCTAAGCAGCGTGTCTTCGTCGGGAACGATCCCGCTGAAGGACGTCTGGTCGATGCTCGATCGCTGCGCCCCAGGCTACACGGCGAAGCAGATGACGCACAACTGGTGCGTGCGCTATGCGGGCAAGACCTTCCATCGACTCCCAACCGGCAAGCACGGGAGAAGGGAAAATCCCCAGATTCAGGTTGGCCACGTGAAACAGATGGTCAACCTATTCGGCGTCAAGGACTGCGCAGGCAGGGAGATTCAGTTGCTCCGCTGAGGTGCCCGGCAATTCCCGCCGCTGCCCGCTATTTCCGGCATAGACCGAATTACCGGGCAAAGCCAACGGGGTGGGCCCGCGGGAGGGGCCTGCCCCTCCCGCGAAGCGAGCGAAGCGAGCGCCTTACCAGCCGCCCCGTCGCGAGCGACCGCGGCCTTCGCCGTAGTCGCCGCCGCCGCCACCGCGGCCACCTTCGCCGCGACCGCGGCCGCCGTAGCCGCCGCCACCGCTGCGCGGGGCACGCGCGCGCGCCTCGCTCACGTTGATGGCACGGCCCTGGATCTCACGACCCGACAGCGACGAAATCGCTGTTGTCGCTTCTTCGTCGCTGCCCATCTCGACGAACGCGAATCCGCGGGGACGCCCCGTGTCGCGGTCCATGACGATCTTCACTTCGACCACGTTCCGCCCACCCTCTCCGAACACCTCCCGCAGCTCTGGCTCCGTGACGTTGTACGACAAATTCCCGACGTATAGCCTGGTTCCCATCTCGTTCTCCTTCGTTCTCTGCGGACTAGCGATCGACTACTGGTGGGAGAAAAACGAAAACTGGGCGGCAGCGCCCACGGCGCGGCTGCTTGCGGACCGCGGAGCGCCACGCATCCCGATCACCACACTGACCGTCGATCGCGGCGCCGCATGTAGCAGGCCAGCCGCGGGATAGCGACGACAGGAAACGAGGAGCGAACGACGAGACACCGGAAAGGCTCGAAGGGACCTAACAGCCAGGGTACCAGGGGCTTTTGGCAGTGTCGAGCGGGGACCGCGTGGAAAGCGGCGGCGCCGCCGCCGCGATCCGTCGTGGGCGGTTCGGGACCGCCGGCCGAGCTAGATCTTCAACGCGCCGTCGACGCGGTGAGCGATGCGAGCACGGCCGCACCGGCCTCCCGGGTCGAGACGGGCTTTCCGCCAGGCGCCACCAGGTCGCCCGTGAGCACCCCGCGGTCGATGGCGGCCTCCACCGCCGCCTCCACCGCCCGAGCCTCGGTTTCGAGACCGAGCGAATACCGCAGCAGCAACGCCACGCTCAGGATGGTCGCGTACGGATTGGCGATTCCCTTGCCGGCGATGTCGGGGGCGGAGCCGTGGATGGGCTCGTAGAGGCCACGCTTGCCCTCGCCCAGCGACGCCGAGGGCAACATCCCCATCGAGCCGGTCAACATCGACGCCTCGTCGGTCAGGATATCCCCGAACATGTTCTCGGTGACGATGACGTCGAACCCGGCCGGATTGCGGATGAGCTGCATCGCGCAGGCGTCTACCAGCATGTGGGACAAGCTGACGTCCGGGAACTCCTGGTTACACACGCGCTCGGTCACCTCGCGCCAGAGGCGTGACGTCTCGAGCACGTTCGCCTTGTCGACCGAACACAGCTGCTTGCGACGCCCCCGCGCGATGCCCGCGGCGATGCGCACGATCCGCTCGACCTCGGCGACCGTGTAGACGCAGAGGTCGGACGCGCGGTCGCCGTCGCGGAGCTTGTCGCCGAAATAGATGCCGCCGGTCAGCTCGCGCACCACCATCACGTCGACGCCCGCGAGGACCTCGGGGCGCAGTGGCGACGCGTGCAAGAGTTTGTCGTTCACCTTCACCGGGCGCAGGTTGGCGTAGAGGCCGAGGCCCTTGCGGATCGCGAGCAGCCCCTGCTCGGGCCGCACGGACGCGCGCGGGTTGTCCCACTTCGGCCCGCCGACCGCGCCCAGCAGCACCGCGTCGGCCTCGCGCGCTGCGCCCATGGTCTCCGGCGGCAGCGCGCTGCCGGTGCGGTCGATCGCGGCGCCGCCGATCAGCGCCTCGTGGCGGGTGAAGTTGTGGCCCCAGCGCCCGGCGACCGCGTCGAGGACGCGCACCGCCTCGGCGACGACCTCGGGGCCAATCCCGTCACCCGGCAAAACAGTAATGGCAGCGCGCATATCGGTGCTCTCCTTCGTGCTTCGAAGCCGGCGGACGATACCGGCTTCGGCACGGCGATGCCAGTCCGGAAACCGGCTCCGCACGTCAGCGTGGAATGTAATAGAGGCGAATCGAACGGCCGGCGCGAGCGACCGGGGTATAGGGGCGAAGCCAGGCGAACGCTTCGGGATCGGGTGGGCCGTCGTCGACGATCTGCCCGGGCGCGCAATAGTCCGAGTTGCGGTACGAGTAACCGACCACGCCGTGGGCGTACATCTCGCTGACCGCGACCCAGCCGGTGGCGCGCTCGCGCGGATGCAACCAGCGGCCTCGGGGGAGCTTGTGCCGGCAGAGGTTGCCGGGCCCGAAGTACGCGATCGACAGCTCGTCGACGTGCAGCTCGGCGGTGAGCTTTTCGAGCCGGGCGAGGTCCTGCCCCCAGTCGAGATCGCTGTCGACGAGGATGCGGTCGGGATGCCGGCCGGCGAGCGCGTTGAAGTACGCGAGGTGATCAGGGTGCGCCAGCACCGGCGTGACGAGCTGCCATCCCAGCAGCACGACCGCGAGGCCGCGCGCCGGGTTCCGCCAGCGTCCCGCGGCCCGCCAAAGCGAGACCGCGCCCTTCGCGGCCAGAAGCGCGATGAACGCGTAGAGCGGCAGGAGGTGGCGGACGCCGATGTTGAGACGCGTCGGAGTGACCTCGACCATGATGATCGCGACGACCAAAATTGGCGTCAGCGCCAGCCAGCGCGGCACTGGTCGATCGTCGTGGGTCGGGACGCCACGGCGGAGCTGCCGCACGATCACGACGGCGCCGAGGAGCGCGAGCGCGAGCAGCGGCAGCGGCGTCTTCACCGCGAGCGCGACCCAGAAGAACGCCGGGAACCCATGCTGCGTGATCTTGCCGAACAGGTACGACGTGCTCTGGCCGGGTGCCGTCTCCTGGCAAAGGTAGAGGAACGCGTCGGCGACCTCGGGCGCCGGCATCGGCAGCGACAGCAGCCGTTCAGCGAGCGCGCGGCTCCACGGCTTCTGGAAACAGACGTCGAGCATGTGGGGGAACACGGCGGGATCGGCGATGGCGCGGGGTGAACCCCACGAAAACTGGTAGACGGCCCAAACCGCCGTCGCGCCGATCAGCGCCGCGAGCGCGAGCTGGCGGACCACGAGAAAGGGTCGCGGCCGGGGCTGGGGTTGCCGCGCACCGCCGGTCTCGTTCTCGCCGCCGCCCCAACACAGGAGCGCCAGCACGACGAAGATGGGGATGAGGAAGATGGCCGAGAGCTTGGTCGAGAACGCGGCGGCAAAAGCGAGGCCGAGCCCGGCCGCGCGTGGCGGCGTCGGGGCCTCCAGCCAGCGCACGAACGCGAGCAGCGCCAGCGCGAACAGCGCGGTGAACGCCACGTCCGTGGTGGCGAGCCCGGCGTGCGCGAGCAGCGGCGGCGTGGTCGCGAGCAGGATCGCCGCAACCAGCGCCGGCGTCTCACCGTAGAGCCGGCGGCCCCACGTCCAACACACGAGGAGCGCGAGCGCCAGGAACGGCAACACGCCCGCGCGCGCGAGCGACAGATTCGTCCAGTACCCGCGCCCGCCGTAGAAGAGATCGCGCATGTCGTCGACGAGCCGTAGGCCCGCGAGCCACGGCAACGTCGCCACGGCGATGCGCGCGCCGGGCGGGTTGAGGACGTAGTGGGTGTGGCCGTGGCTCCACAACGCCGACGAGCCCGACAGCCAGTCGAGCCCGGCCGCGACGTGCTGGGGCTCGTCGTCGGTGGCGGTGAAGATCCGGTGGGTCGAGGCGACGGCGCCCGCGGCAGCCGAGATCACGAGCACGATCACCACTCGGCCAAGTCGCGTTGAAGCCGCGACACCCGCCGGGCCGATGCGCATGTCGCTCAGGATATCATCGCGTTACAATCGCGCCCGATCGTGCGAATGGATCGCGATTCGGGACGCCCGCCTCGGGCCCGGCGTTTCGCGCTCACCGCGATCGGCGTCTTGCTGCTGGCGGCGGTCGCGGGGTTCGTGCTGCTGTTCTTGGCAATCCCGAAGGGGTTGTCGCCCGGACCCGGATGGGCGCCGAAGATGGCGGACGTGTGGCGGCGGATGTTCCCGTTCCCGCGCCAGCCGATGACCCAGCTCGGGTATCAGCGCGCATCGCTCGCGCTGCTGATGACGTCGTGGACGTTGTGGGGCGCGGGGCTCTGGCTCGTCGGCCGTGCCCAAGACGCGGGCGAGCGCGTCGCGATGGGTCGCATCGTCATGGCGGTCGCCGTGATCGGGCGGCTGTTGTTGATCTTGCTGCCGCCGCTGACGTCGGCGGATTTCATTCGCTACCTGTTGTTCGGCAAGATGATCGCGGTTCATCATCTGAACCCGCTGGTGACGCCGGCCACCGCGCTGGTCGGCGATCCGATGCTGCAGTTCACGGCGTGGCCGGGGCACGCCAGCATCTACGGCCCGCCGCTGCTTTGGATCGCGGCGCTCGTGGCGCGGCTCTGCGGCGGCGACGTCGTGCTGGCGGCGATCGCGTTCAAGGCCGTGTTCGCGGCGGCCGACATCGGCGTCTGCTTGCTGATTCGCAAGCTCGTGCGGGAAGCGGACGCCCCGAACGAGATCGCGGCCGTGGCGATCTATGCTTGGAGCCCGGTTGCGTTGCTCGAGAGCGCGGTCGGGGCGCACACCGAACCGCTGATGATGGCGCCGGCGCTGGCGGGGTTGTTACTGGCGCGCCGCGGGCGCCATATCGAAGCCGCGTTCGCGTTGTTCGTGCTGTCGGCTTCGGTGAAGTATCTGACCGGAACCCTGGCGGTGCTGTATTTCATCCACGCGGTCGGGGCCGAACCCGACGCCCGGCGCCGGATCGTGCGCGCGGGCCGATTGTTCGCGGTCGGCGCCGTGATGCTCGTGATTCTCTACCTGCCGTTCTGGAGCCCGGACATGCTCCGCCACGCGTTCGAGCACCTGTCCGGTGGGCGCCATCTCGCGCCCGCCGGGGAGCCGGCGCGGCCTGCGCTGTCGCCGCTCGCGCTGGGGGCGATGGCGCTGCTCGGCGTCGGCGCGCTCGGGCTCGCGCTGCGCGGGACGCTGTCGCGGATCGTCGACGCGAGCGCGGCCCTCATGCTCGCATTCCTGCAGCTCGTGTTTCAGTACCAGTTCTCGTGGTACTTCATGGCGCCGCTCGCGCTGGCGGCGCCGGGGACGCGCACGCGGTTGAATCGGGTCGTGCTGGTCGCGACGGTCGTGCTGGCGATCGCGTGGATGATCCCGTACGGAATCCTGTTCGGCGTTCCGCCCGAGTGAGCCTCAGCGCGGGGCGTGATGGGCCGCGCGGTATGCGGCGGTGTCTGCCCCCGGGCGCACCAGAACCACGATGGCGGCGTCGCGATACACGGATTCCCAACCCTGGCGCGCGAGGGTCGCGAGCCGATCGCGGATCGCGGCGTGTGCGTGCTCGGCGAAGATCCAGCTCGGCTGGTAGCGATCGACGAGCGCCGCGAGACGGGCGTCGTCGTGGTAGCTGGCGACCACCTCCCGCAAGAAGTCCCAGGGATACGACTCGAGCCGCGGATCGACGAACACCGGTTGTTCGGGCAGGCCCCAGATGAGCGCATTTCCCGACGCCCAGGGCAGGTTCATCATCCGGCCGGGGGGCGGGTTGGCGCGCAAAAACGCGATCGCGTCGTCGCGCCATTCGCGGACCGAACGCCCGACGCCGAACTCGATCCCGCCCGCCGTGCTCGCGCCCGACGCCGGGCGCAGCCACGCCTCATACACGCCGCCAAGCGCGAGGACGAGGCTCGCGAGCGCCGCTTCGAGGCGCAGCAGCTGACGTGCGCGCGGCTGGAGATCGAGCCCCGGCGGAACACCGGAGGCTGCCAGCCTCGCCGAGGTTCGCTGGGCGATCGCGACGCTGAGAATGCCGTAGAAGAGCAAACCGCGCGCCGCCGACACGACCAGCGCGGCCGACAACAGATACAGCCCGACGTCGAACGGCGCCCAGCGGTGCCGAGCCCGCCACAACATCCACGCGGTCCACCCGCCCGAAACCAGCGCGAGCGACAGCTCGTATGGTTGGTCCCAGATTCGTCCCAGCTCGGCGACGTCGGCGCGGAACGTGGCCAGCGTCCGGGCCGTATGCGCCACGCCCTCGAACACGTGGACTCCGAACGGCGTCGCGAGACAGAGCGCGGTCGATGCCGCGAGCGTGAGCGCTGCCGGCCACAGCGGGACCGCCGCGTCCGTGTCGTCGACGCGCCACCGCCTCCCGCGCGCGAGCGCGAGGTGCGCGACGAACAACGCCTGAACCAGCAGCGACACCGGGAACATCTGGTGGCTGCGCAGCCAAGCGTAGTGGATGAGGGGAACCGCAGCGATCGCCCAGCGCCGCCCGCGCGCGAACCCGTCGAGCGCGTGCAACATCGCGGCGAGCGCCAGCATCGTGAACAGCTCGGGCCGCAGCGACATCCGGCGCTGGAGCGCATAGAGACCGACCGCCCACAGCAGCGGACGCGCGAGCGCGTTGCGCAGAGGGCCCGCCCAGCGCACGAACGCGAGGAACACCGCGATCCATCCCACGGCCCCGAAGATCGACAGCCCCGCGAAGCCCCAGCGCTCGAACACCGCGTAAAGCGCCGCCTGAAAACCCGGGTACTGCTGATAGAGCGGGTGATCCGGGAACGTGTAGCTGAACGTGTTGCGAAGCGGCCAATGCCCGAGAACGCGCGCGAGGCGGGCGGTGGCGAGGTGCCAAGGGAGATCGACCGCGGACACCCGCTGCAACGAGAACGCGACCAGCGCGACCAGGATCGCGGCGGCGGCGGCGCGCTCGATCGGCGATGGGCGAACCATCGACGCTACGTTATCCTGGACGGCGGATCGGGGCGATGATGGTACGTCTCGGGCGTCAACCCGGCGGTTCCACCTCACCGGCGATACAATGTCGGGGGTGAGCATGGGCCCGGCGCTGCGCAGGTTCTGGCCGCTGCTGGTCGCGCTCGCGGTGCTGATGGCAACGACCGCCGTGTTAGTTCGACTCGCGCTCGCGAACACCGGCGGCCGCTTCGTCTACGCGCTCGACGATGCCTACATCTACATGGCGATCGCCAAGAACCTCGTCCGTCACGGGGTGTGGGGGACCACGCCGCACGGATTCTGTTCCGCGACGTCGTCGCCCATTTGGCTCGTGCTGCTGGCGGCGTCGTATCTGGTGTTCGGCATCAACCAGCTGGCGCCGTTCATCTTGAATCTCGTGCTGGCGGGGGTGTTTCTGGCGGTCTGTCATCGGGCGCTGCGGCGCTTCGACGTCGGGCCGCGCACGATCGCCATCCTGCTGCTGGCGCTGCTGTTGTGCATGCCGGTCGCGCCGGTGCTGATGGGTGGCCTCGAACATTTCCTGCACGCATCCGCGGCGGTCGCGTTCCTGACTGTCGCCGCGACGCGTGGGTCCGACCCGGCAGCGCGCGCCACGCTCGGGGCGCTCGCCGCGGTCATGGTGGCCGGACGCTACGAGGGTCTATTTCTCGTCGCGGCGGTGGCGGCCATGCTGCTGCGCGAGCGTCGCTGGCGGAGCGCGTTGGTGGTGACCGCCGCCGCGTCGGTGCCGGTCGTCAGCTACGGCATCGCCTCGCTTCACGCCGGTTGGTGGTTTCTGCCCAGCTCGGTGCTGCTCAAGGGACGTCTGCGCAGTGGCGGCCTCGAAGGGGTGCGCGACATGATCGAGCACGCCGTGGGCGTGCTCTACCTCGCGCGTCAGCTGCTGCTCATGCTGGTCGGCGGCGGGTTGGTGCTGGCGGTCGCCTATCGGCGGTTCGGACACCTGCGCACACCCGCGACGCGCATGATGTCCCTGACGCTGGCCGCGCTGATCTTGCACCTTCTGTTCGCGCGCGTCGGCGCGTTCTACCGCTACGAGGCCTACCTGGTCGCGATGTGGATCGTCGCACTCGGCGTGAACCTATCGATGCTCAGCGAAACGTTGCGGCCGTTCCGTCGCCTGGGATACGCCGGCGCACTCATGCTGGCGCTGGCGGGTGCGTGGGTGTCGAAGCCGCTGCTGGTTCGCGGCCTCGTCGCTCACGCCGAGACTCCGCTCGCGAGCCGGAACATCTACGAGCAGCAGATTCAGATGGCAACATTCCTGCGCGAGCACTATCCGGGGGGGCGGATCGTCGCCAACGACATCGGCGCGATCAACTACTTTGCGGACATCGACAACCTCGACCTCGTCGGGCTTGGGACCCTGGAGACGATGAAGGCCCGGCTCGCGGGCAAGCTCGACAGCGCGCGCATCGAGGAGCTGGCGCGCGCGCGCGGGATGCAAGTCGCGTTCGTCTACGACGAATGGTTCGAACCGTTCGGGGGGATGCCGCAGTCCTGGACCAAGGTCGAGGAATGGGCGGTTCACGGCAACGTCGTGCTCGGCTCGCCCAAGGTCGCGATCTACGCGGTCACGCCCGCCGAGATCGATCGACTGGTCGCGAGCTTGCGCGCGTTCGCGCCCCGGTTGCCCGCGACGGTCGACCAAACTGGGCTCTACACGCGCGCGACCGCGCTTCCATGACTAAATCAATGACGAACGCCCAGACCCGACGCCCGCCACGCCGTGATGAGCGCGTCGAAATCCTTCTGCTGTTCTCGCCGGAGGTCGGCGGGCGCCGCCACCAAGTCCGCGGGCGCGGCGCGGTCGAGATCGATCGCGTGCGCGCGGCGATACGCTTCGGTGGCCGAGGTCGATCGCACGAGCACGAGCTCGGCGCTGTCCACGTAGACGGGCTGCCACCCGGCCCGCAGCAGGCCGAGCGCACGGTCACGCAGCGCGGGCCGCGTGTGCAGCGCGAACACCCACTGCACGCCGTAGCGATCGAGGACGCGCCCGAGCGCTGCGTCGTCGTTCTCGATCGCGAGCGCCTCGCGCAGGAACTCGGGCGGGTAGGTCTCGAGGCGCGAGTCCACGAACACCGGCGTCCCCGGCAGCCAGAAGATCACGTCGTCGCCGAGGTCGGCGCCGACGTTCAACATCCGGCCCGGCGGCGGGTATCGACGGAGAAACTCGGTCGCGGTCTCGGCCCAGCCGCCGATCGCCCGGCCTAGCCCCGGTTGCGTGCCAGCGAGCGCCCACGACGGATGGATCACCCGCGCCTTCAACGCGGCGTAGGCCAGGAGCCCGGTCAAGGTCAGCGCGACGACGCCCAAGATACGCCGAGGCCCGGGACCGATGCCGGGCAGCAGCGTGCCACCCGCGGCGTGCAGACGGATCGTCGCGCGCTGAAATACTGCCGCGCTGACGATGGCAAAGAACATGAGCCCGCGCACCGCGGAAATAACCAGCGCCAGCGACAGCAGCCACAAGCCGACGTCGAAGACGGACGCGAGCCGGCGCGCGCGTCCGAGCGCCCACGCCGTGGGCAGGCCGACCGAGAGCGCCAGCGTCAGCTCGTAGGGCATCCGCCAGATCGGGCGGAGCTCGGCGACCTGGCCGCGGTATACCGCCATCGTCTGCGCGGTACGCATCGGCGTCAGCACGATGCGCCAGCCGAGCGGCGTCGCGAACGTGAGTGCCAGCGCGGCGACGAGCGCCAGCGCGGCGAGCGTCGCGCGCCGTCGATCGCGGCGCCGCAACAGATCGATGAGGAACAACCCCTGCACCAGCAACGACACCGGGAACAGCTGGTGGCTGTTCACCCAGCCGAGGTGGATGAGCGGCACCGCGAGCAGCGCCCGATCGCGGCCGCGCGAAAACGCGTCGAGCGCCAGCAACTCGGCCCCGAACGCCAACATCGTGAACAGATCGGGGCGCAGCACCATCCGGCGCTGGAGCGCGAAGAGCGCGATCATCCACAGCAGGTGGAAGTGCGCGCCTTCGCGGATTCGACCCGCGAAGTGGACGAACAGTAGCAACACGGACGTCCAGCCGACCGCCGTCAACACGCTGAGCCCGTTCCACCCCGCAACCCGGTACACGCCCCACACCACGGTCTGGAACACCGGGTACTGCTGGTAGAGCGGGTAGTCCGGGAACGTGTAGCTGAACGTGTTGCGCGCGAGCCAGTGTCCGTTCTCGAGCGCGAGGCGCCCGGTGGCGAGGTGCCAGGGAAGGTTCTGCGCCTGCACGCGGATGAGCGACAGCACCACGGCGGTGAGCAGCACGAGCGCGGCGGCCGTCCAAATGACCGCGCTCGGGCGTGCGGGTTCGCCGGGCACGGGTTCGGCGAGCGATGCAGTGGCCTCGGGCGCGACGGACACGGAGCTCGGAGTATCGGCGATTTGTGACGGACACCGCAAACGGCGGTACGGTGAACGCGGTGGCCGCCAAGCTCTCGATCGTCGTCCCCGCGTACAACGAGGAACGGACGATCGCCGGCATGCTGGCCGAGGTGCGCGCCGTCGATCTCGGCCGCCTCGGACTCGAGCGCGAGATCATCGTCGTCAGCGACGGGTCGACGGACGGCACCGCGGATATCGCGCGCCGGGAGCCGGGCGTCGAAGTGATCGCGTACACGCCCAACCGCGGCAAGGGCGCGGCGGTGCGGGAGGGCATCCAGCGCGCGCGCGGCGACATCATCATCATTCAGGACGCCGACCTCGAGTACGACCCGCAGGACTACCTGACCGTGCTGCCGCCGATCGTCGAGGGCTTCGCCAAGGTCGTGTACGGCTCGCGCATCCTCGGCCACAAGCAGCAGTTCGGTCCCTCGGGCACGCACCGGCACGATGGCGCGTACCGCACCGCCTACCTGGGGGGACGCGTGGTCACGGAGTTCGCGAACTTGCTCTACGGCTGCCGCCTGACCGACGAGCCGACCTGCTACAAGTGCTTCCGCGCCGACGTCATCAAGGCGATCACCATCGACAGCGACCGCTTCGATTGGGAACCCGAAGTGACAGCGAAAGTCCTGCGCTCGGGGATCGACATCGTCGAGGTGCCGATCTCTTATCGGCCGCGTTCGTTCGCGGAGGGCAAGAAGATCGGCGTGAAGGACGGGCTCACCGCGCTATGGACGCTCGCCCGCTACCGGTTCTGGAAGCCAGGCCCAGCTCGCGCGTGAGCCGACCTTGCCGGGTCAGATTGGCTTCGGCACCGAGTACCAAAACGTGAGGAACACGGCGGCGCAGAAGGCGAGCGCCGAGGCGGCGGCGAACCAGCGATTCCATCGCAGCAGCGCCGGAATCCAGATCCAGCTCAGGTACCAGGGCAACCACATCCCGCTCGAAACGATGAAGACGACCGTCGCAACGACCAACCAGGCGGCGAGCGTTCGGCTGGCGTCACGCGCGATCCAAAGGCTGGCCGGGACGTACACGAGCACCGACGCCGCGACCGCGAGCCCGCCACTCGAGCTCCACCACGCGGACGTCGTCTGGCCGTTGGTGAGACGCTCCGACACGCCTCGAAACGTCCCCCGCCCCATCCAGTAGGGCAGATAGAAGATCGCGAGCGGCGCGAGCGCGACGGCCGCGTCGGCGGCGCCGCATCGCAAGCGCTGAAACCATCCTCCCGCACGGTGGCGCCAGCCGAGGATCAGGATCCAGGGAATGAGCAAGAGCGGCAGAAACTTGATCGCGGCGGCGAGCCCGGCCGAGAGCGCGGCGACGCGCGTGCGGCCGCGCAACGCCGCGTCCAGCGCCACGACGAACAGCGCCATCATCACCAGGTCGTTGTGACCGTTGCCGGCGCCTTCGATCAGGAACAGCGGGTTGAGGCCGATGGCGAGCGACGCGACCACACCGCGGCCGGGCGCGAGCCGCTCCGCCACGCGGCCCCCGACGATCGCGGTCGCGACCAGCGCCGCGGCCGCGATCAGCTTGTACGCGAGCGCCTGCAGCAACATCGACGCGCCGCCGAACAGCCACGCGAGCGCCACCGAAAGTGAAGTCCAAAGCGGCCCATAGGGCGAGGTGATTCCCCATTGCAGGAACGGCGCGACCGGATCGCCGCGCTCGACGAGCAAGCGCGGACCGACGCGATACGGATTGAGCCCGTAGACCGCCGCCGTTCGGCCGTAGCCGATGTAGCCGTAGAGGTCGCACGAGAACGTCGGCGGCCACAGCACCGCGATCGCGAACCCGGTGACGGCGACCAACCAGCGCGTGGCACGCGCGCTCGGCAGCCGCGCGCCGCGCGCGGCGACCACGACGGTCGCGAGGTACGCGCCCCAGATGACGGCCAGCAGGATCCGGAACGTCGCCCGGTACGCGCCGAGCGCGACGGAGACGTGCGGGATGCCGAACCCGCGGACGAACTGCTCGGCGCCGGGGTGGTTCAGACCGAACGGCGAATCGAACCCGGCGGGGAGCAGGTATTGCCACCCGAGCAGGCCGGCCAGCGCGACGAGCCCAACCCCGATCGCGGCGCGCAGCCCGACCATCACGCGCGCGCGATCGGATAGCGGCGACCGGGTCCGAAGGCCTTGCCGGTGATCTTGAGGCCGGGCGGCATCTGCCGGCGCTTGTACTCCGACAGCCGCACCCGGCGCACGACGTCCGCCGCGACCGCCGCGTCGAACCCGCGCTCGACCAGCGCCCCGACGTCGAGACCGCCCACGAGGTGGGCGTCGAGGATGTCGTCGAGCACGTCGTACGGCGGCAACTCGTCCTGGTCGGTCTGGTTCGGGCGCAGCTCGGCCGACGGCGGCTTGTCGAGGGTTGGCTGCGGGATGACGGGCCGCCCGGCGTTGATCGCGCGCGCGAGCCGGTACACCCACGTCTTGGGGACGTCGCTGATCACGGCGAGGCCGCCCGCCATGTCGCCGTACAGCGTGCAGTAGCCGGTGGCGATCTCGCTCTTGTTGCCGGTGGAGAGCAAGAGCCGCCCCTGCCGGTTGGAGAGCGCCATCAGCGTCGCGCCGCGTACCCGCGCCTGCAGGTTCTGTTGCGTGAGATCCGCCGCCGCGGCCTCGGCCGCAGATTGCGACGCCGGCGCCGACGCGAAATGCTCGAGCGCCTCGGCGAGGTTGTCGAGGTACGCCGACAGCATCGGCTCGATCGGGATCACGGTGAACTCGATCCCCAGCCCGCGCGCGAGCGCCTCGGCGTCGGCCAATGACCCCGGCGACGAATACCGCGACGGCATCGCGACGCCGAGCACGTTGCTCGGCCCGAGCGCGCGCGCCGCGATGCACGCCACCAGCGCAGAGTCGATGCCGCCCGACAACCCGAGCAGCACGCGCGAGAAACCGCAGCGGCGCGCGTAGTCACGGGTCCCGAGCACGAGCGCGGCCAGCGCCGAAGTTTCATCCGACGCGTCGACCGGCGCGATGGTGCCGGTCGACGCGTCCACGTCACACAGCAAGAGATCGGTCTCGTGCTCGCGGCCGCGCGCGAACACGCCGCCCGACGCGTCGAGCCCGAGGCTGGCGCCGTCGAACACGAGATCGTCCTGGCCGCCCACTTGGTTGACGAACAGCAACGGACGGCGCCATCGCCGCGCGGTCGCGGCCAGCATGCGCGGGCGCAGGTGGCGCTTCTCGATCGTGAACGGCGACGCGGAGACGTTGATGATGATCTCGGCGCCCGCCGTCACCAGCTTCTCGATCGGATCGGCGCGGTAGCGTCGCTCAGGCCAGAAGTCGGCGTCGTTCCAGATGTCCTCGCAGATCGACACACCCAGCTTGCGGCCGCGCAGCGAAAGCGGCGCGACCTCGGTGGCGGGCTCGAAGTAGCGCCACTCATCGAACACGTCGTAGGTCGGGAGCAGCGACTTGCGCGCGATGCCGAGCACGCGACCGGCGTCGAGGAGCGCCGCGCTGTTGGCGACCGAGCGGCCGGCGCCGGTTTGCGCCAGCCGCTCGGGAAAGCCGACGATGATCGCGGTCGGTGACCCGGCGGTCGCGGCGGCGAGCGCCTGCAGCGACGCGGCGGCGGCATCCAGGAACCCGGGCCGTTCCAAGAGGTCGCGGGGTGGGTAACCCGACAGCGCGAGCTCGGGAAAAAGCGCCAGCTCCGCGCCGCGGCGCGCGGCCTCGGCCGTGGCGTCGAGCACCAGGCGGCGGTTGCCGTCGAAGTCCCCGATCGTCGGATTGATCTGTCCGAGCGCGATCTTCACGGGGTAAGCATACGGCGTGCGTGGCGCATGATAAAATTCAGCCGTGACCACGGCTGGCGAGGTCGCGGATTCCGCCCCTACGAACGTCGACCCCATCGCGTCCGCGACGCGGCAGACCGACGTGCCGCGCGGACGGCGCGTGTACGTGAACCGCAACCTGCGGCTCGACAAGATCGAGATGGTCGGGTTCGACATGGACTACACCCTCGCGCTCTACAACCAGGCGCGCATCGAGGAGCTTTCGATCCGGGCGACGGTCCACAAGCTGGTCACCGCCAAGGGCTACCCGGCGGCGATCCAGGGGCTCATCTACGACCCGACACTGGCGCTGCGCGGGTTGGTCGTGGACCACGACAACGGCAACGTATTCAAGCCCGACCGTTACGGCTTCCCGGGCCGCGCCCGGCACGGCCTCGCCGACATCGAGCGCTCCAAGGTCGGAGAGCTGTACCAGCGCGAGCGGACCCGGCTCGGCAACCGGCGGTACGCGTGGATCGACTCGCTGTTCGCGCTCCCGGAGGCGGTGCTGTACTCGGTGCTGGTCGACTACTTCGATCGCCACGACGCGCCCGTCAAGCCGAGCTACCCCGCGCTCTGGGAGCACATCCGCGAGTGCATCGACCTCGCGCACCGCGACGGGTCGATCAAGGCGATCGTGAGCGCCAACTTCCCCGAGTACGTCGAGCGCGACGACGCGATCGCGGACACGCTGCACAAGCTCCGCTCGTCAGGCAAACGGCTTTTTCTGCTGACGAACTCGGCGTGGGACTACACCTCCGGGGTGATGAGCTACCTGCTCGACGGCGTCCGCCGCGGCTACCCGTCGTGGCGCAACTACTTCGATATCGTGGTGGTGAGCGCGGCCAAGCCCGAGTTCTTCACCGAGCAGCATCCGTTCGTGGAGCTCGACGCGGACGGGCTGCCGCTGGCCAAGGCATCCGACGGGCCGTTCCAGCGCGGCCGCATCTACGCGGGCGGCAACCTCAAGGCATTCCAGCAGCGCGCCACGGCGAGCGGCGATCGCGTGCTGTTCGTGGGCGATCACATCTACGGCGACATGTTGCGGTCGCGAAAGTCGTCCAACTGGCGGACGGCGATGATCGTGCAGGAGCTGGAGCACGAGATCACGGTCTACGACCAGATGCGCCCGGAGCTGGCCCGGCTCGACCGCCTGGACGCCGAGCTCATCCACCTCGACGCCGAGCTGAACGAGAAGCAGGCGTCGCTGCGGTCGCTGCAGAAGCTGGGCGCGGCGGCCGACGGCGCCAAGTCTGTCAGCACGACTGCGAACACGACCGCGAACCTGACCGGCAACGGCAACGGCAACGGCGACGGCGCTCAGCTCTCCGCCGCCAAACGCCAGGTCAAGGACACGATCGAGAAGCTGCGGCGCGACCTACGCGCCACCGCCGGCCAGCACCGCGCCGTCGAGGACGACATCGATCGCGCGTTCAACGGCGTCTGGGGCCCGATCTTCCGGGAGGGCTACGAGGTGAGCAAGTTCGGCGAGCAGGTCGAGGCCTACGCCTGCGTCTACACGAGCCGGGTCTCGAACTTCCGCTACTACTCGCCGATGCAGTACTTCCGCGGCCCCCGCGACCGCATGCCCCACGAACGCTGAGCGCGCGCCCGCCGGCGTTAGCGTTGGAAGCGGCGGAGCAGGGTGCGGGCTTCGTCGAGCCTCAGAAGGTTCGCGGCGCCGAAGTAGATCGCGATCCCCACCGCGATCGGGACGAAGGCTTTTACCGCGAACATCAAGATATTGTCGCCCGCCAGGAGCTCGAGCCGCGATGACACGGCCCACACGGCGAGTGCCATCACGGCGGCGGCAGCGAGGATCTTGGCGAAGGGGATGAGGAGGTCGCGAGAGACGAGACCCTTGAACTGGGCCTGGAAGGCAAAGGCGAGCACGCCGAAGTTGGCGAGCGCAGCGATCGAGGTGCCGACCGCGAGCCCGACGTGGCCGAAGCGCCGGAAGGTGAGGATGTTCCAGACCAGGTTGGCGGCGACGGCGGTGAGGCTGGCAATGAGGGGAACGCGGGTGCGGCCGAGCGCGTAGAACGCCGGGGCCAAGACTTTGATCGCCGCGTAGGCGACCAAGCCAATCGCGTATCCGGACAGCGCGCGCGCGGTTTCGATCGTGGCGTGGGGTGAGAATCGGCCGTGCTCGAAGATCAGCCGCACGATGGGCACGCCGAGCAGCGCCAGCCCGACGGTCGATGGAACGGTCAGGAACAGCACCATGCGCAGGCCCCGCCGCAGCGTCGCGCGCAAGCTGTCCCAGTCGCCGGCGGCGGCGTCGCGCGACAGGTGGGTCAGCGACGTGGTGCCGACCGCGACGCCGAACACACCGATCGGCAGCTGCATCAGCCGGAACGCGTACGACAGCCACGAGATCGCGCCATCGGCGACGAGGCTCGCGAACGACGAGTTGATGACCACGTTCACCTGTACCGCCGCCACGCCCAGCGTCGCGGGCGCCATCAGCGCCGCGATCCGGCGCGTGCCCGGATCGCGCAACGCGAGGTCGGGGACGAACCGCGGCCGGAAGCCGGTCCGCCACAGCGCCGGCACCTGGATCGCGAGCTGTGCGACGCCGCCGACCAGCACGAACGCCGACCACGCGACCACCGCGGTGCGCGACGACGGCGCGAGCAAATACACGGCGATCCCGCCCGCGATCGCGACCAGGTTGAACATCGACGACGCGAGCGCCGGCGTCGTGTCGCCGCGAGCGCGCCCAGCGCCAGCGTCAAGGTCGAGAGCACGCGGTTGGCGAGCAGGTGCGCCTCGACGCGCGACTTCTGCCGCAACGTCGCCACGTAGGTGGGGACGAACGCGGTCGACAGCGCCCCCTCCGCGAACAGATCGCGCAGCAAGTTGGGGATGCGAAACGCGGCGAGAAAAGCGTCGCTCGACGCCCCCGCGCCCAGCGTCACCGCGAACACCTGCTCGCGGACGAGGCCCAGGATCCGCGACAACATGGTCAGCGAGCCGACCCGCCGCGCGCCGCGCGCGAGCGTCTCGCCCCGGGGCTCCGCGGTCATTGCGGCTTGGCCCGGGCGTCGCCCGCGCCGCCGGCGCCGAGCTCGACCGCGCGGTCGCGCAGCGGCGAGGCGGGCCGGCGCTGCAGCTGATCGAGCAGCGCGCGATCGGGCGGCGTTCCCGCCGCCGCGAGACAGTCGAGCATCTCCACCGCGTCCTCGGGTGGCGTGGCGGGCGCGGCGGCGAGCGCGCGCGCGGACGCCAGCGCCGCCGGGTCGGGCTTCGCGCCCCGCCCGGCGCGGGCGTCGGCCCGGCATGCGGCGGCCGTCCCGGCAGCGCTCACGCCCTTGTCCCCGTCGGCGATCGCGGCGCGTAGCGCGGTCTCGCGCCACTCGCCCCCCGACCCGACCAGCGCGGCCGCGCGGCGAATCGCGGGCGAGGGATCGCGCGCGAGCCCCATCAGCTCGGTCGACACGCCGCAGGTGGGCAGCGAGGTCGCGATCGCGTCCAGCGCCGCGAGCCGGGTGGCCACCGGAGCCCCGGCGCGCCACGCGAGCACCGGCAGCGCGCCGCACGCGCGCGCGACCACGTCGGGGGGGACGTCCCAGTCTTCGAGCTCGCTGGGCGCGGCCGCATCCAGCAGGCCGCCGATCGCCGTCGCGGCGGCCGCGGCGCGCGCCGGGTCGAGCGCCGCGACCTCGGCGGTGACCGCCGCCAGCAGGCGGACACCTCCACGCGCGAGCGGCACCGCGGCGAGCGCAGCCTCCGCCACGCCGGGCGCGGGGCTGGTCACGGCCTCGGCCAACCGCGCCGGCCCGAGCCGATCCGCCGCCCGCCCGAGCGCGCCGCGATCCGCGCGCTTCGCCGCCTTCACCAGCTCGGCGACCGCGGGCGCGAGCCGTCCCGTGCGCGGGTCGGAGCGACGGCTGCCGCGCGGCTTACCCGCGTGCGCCGGGTTCGCGAACGCGGCCACGACCGCGACCGCAACCACGCGGGCAACGGCAAACGAGCGATTCGCGGCAACCCAGGACATCGACGTCCCAGGGTTACCATCTCGCGGCCGGGCGCGTCTCGTTTTCACCCGTTCGGCGACAATTCGCGCCGCGTCAGGGTATTGAACTGCCCCCCGCTTCGCGCTAAAAACCAGGCCAGTCGGCGGATTCTGCCGCGTCCACTCCCCGGAGGACGCGCGCACCGGATCGTCGACCCCCTTAAGGAAAGGCCCGCCATGACTAATGCACTTCGTCTCCTGTTTGCTTGTTTCTTGGCGCTGGGGGCGATCCACATCGGGTGCGCAGCGGGTGAGACGGTCGGCAATCCAGGCACGGGCAACGTCACCGGCGGCAGCGCGGGCACGATAGGGACCATCACGGGCGCCGCAGGCACCGGCGCGGGCAACGTCACCGGCGCCGCGGGCACCACGGCCTCTCATGGCGGAACCACCGGCAGCGGAAACACCGCCGGCACCACCGCTGCTCGCGGCGGAACCACCGGCACTGGCAACACCACCGGCGCCGCCGGCACCACCGGCACCGGAAATACCACCGGCACCGCGGGCACCACCGGCACCGGCACGGCGGGCACCACCGGGATGACCGGCACGTGCGGCGCGTCCTTTGCCGTCGCCGCCGATGGCTTCGTGACCGCGCCGGGCGCCGCAGGTGTTTGCTGGAGCGGCTACGCCTCCGCGGGCGGCAACACGGCCAGCACCGTCATGCCCGCCAGCTTCGCCATGTGTGGCGCCGGCTGCATGCTCAAGGTGACCGGCACGGTTGGCCCCTCGGTGTCGCCGGACTATGCGGGCTACGCCTACCTCGGGTTCAACGTCGGGCAACCCCCCGGTGGCACGGTCAACACTCCGGTCACCCCCAAGGGCACCGGCATCAAGGTGACGTTCGCCAACAGCAGCGCGACGACGACGTTGCGGGCTCAGTTGGTCGGCGACGCGACGGGCACAATCATCTGGTGCGCCAACGTGACCGGCGCGAGTCCGGTCATGATCCCGTACTCGATGTTCACCAAGGCTTGCTACAACACGCCGCCCGGCGCCGCTTACGCCAAGGAACCGATTGCGTCGGTTCAGCTGAACATCCCGGGAGAGGCGACCGCCAAGGCGCTGAACCTCACGCTCCAGGGCGTCGCGGAGTACTAATTGCACATGCGCCCGAACCGGCGGCCCGCGCCGCGACGGGCAGATCGCGATAAGGTGTGTCCTCGCTTAGGAAGTCTCCCATGAATGCGCTTTCAGACGTCGCCCGCCGTTTGCTGCGGGGCGTGTCACTCGGTGTCGTGCTCGCCGCCTGTCAGGGACCGGACGCGTTCTATCGCGATGAGACCGGCCAGGCGGGGACGGGCATCACCGGCGCCGCCGGCATCGGACCTACCGGCGCCGCGGGCACCAACGGCGCCGCGGGGACGCTCGGCATCGCGGGCACCAACACGAGCGGCACGGGCGGCACGTCGGCCGCCGCCGGTACCACCGGCGCCGCGGGCACAACCGGCAATGCGGGCACCAGCGCCCGCGGCGGCACCTCCGGCACCGCAGGGTCCACCGGCAACGGCGGCCGTGGCGGCAGCACTGGCGCGGCAGGAAGCAACGGCAGCGCGGGCCGCGGCGGTCGCGCCGGCGGCGGGCGCGGCGGCACCACGGGCGCGGCGGGTTCCACCGGCGCGGGAGGCTCCACCGGCGCCGCGGGGACAGGCGCCGGCGGCGCCGCGGCGTGCGCGCAGTGCATGCCGCAGCTTCTGCAGAAGTGCCAGCAGGACACCTCGACGAACTCGATTCCCCTCCAGTTCCAGATCGTCAACAACGGCGCGGCGCAGATCCCGTGGCGCGACATCAGCGTCCGCTACTGGTTCAGCCACACCACATCGACGACCGACGCCCCGATCATGGAGATCGACAACTCGCCGGTCATCCCCAAGTCGGCGATCACGGCGAAGTTCGCCGCCGATCACGTCGAGATCGGGTTCATGTCGGCCGCCGGCTCCCTCTACGCGTTCGACCTCAGCGCCGGCAGCGGTCAAATCCAGTTCAGGTTCCACCCCACGGGCTACAGCAACTGGAACACCAGCCAGCTCGACGACTACTCGTACCAGATGTGCGCCGGCGACACTTTCAAACCCTGGATGAAGACCACCGTCTACCTCAAGGGCGTCCTCGCCTGGGGCACCGAACCTCCGTAGCCGCGCGCTGGGCCCCTCCGCCGGGTCCCCGATCCTCTAGGATTTTCTCGCGGGGTCCTGTGTTAATTTCGCGCCCGCCGGCAGGCGAGCCGGCCCCTACCCCCGAGGATTTCCTATGACCGAACGACGGGCCCCGGTTTGTGAGCGCGCGGTTTCCTGGCTTCTGATTTCCGGATTGGCGGCGTGTGCGGGACCGGCGACGACGTCCGGAGCGGCCGCGCCGGCGACGGCTCCGATAGCGCCCGCGGCGGCCACCGCCCCGGAGACGATCGGCCCAGCCGCGGCTGTGCCGTCCGCGCCGGCGGCCGCCGGAACGCCGGCGGATTGGAATGCGGCGCCGACGAATGGATCGCAGGGCGTGGACGCGCCCAAGCTCTCCGGCAAGGACCTCCTCGCCAACACCACATTCGAGGGCGGCAAGTACATCCCCTGGACGTCGTCGTTCACGGTGCCCGCCGCGGGCAGCACCGCGATCAAGGATGGCCAGTTCTGCATCAACGTCGTCAACAAGGGTGTCCAGCCGTGGGACGCGCAGGCACGCCATCGCGAGATGACCATCCAGAAGGGCCACGTCTACTCGATCACGTACATGGCGCATGCGACGCGACCGGTGCAGGTGAAGGCCAAGGTCGGAATGTCGGGCCCGCCCTACAAGGAGTACTGGACCGACACGGTCGACCTGACGTCGCACCCGCAGACCTTCGTCGGCGTTTTCACGATGGAGCAGCAGGACGATCCGACCGCCGAGCTCGCGTTTCATTTCGGCGGCCCGATGGCGGGCGACGGCAACGCGCCCTACATGGTCTGCTTCGACGACGTCCACCTCGACGATCCGAAGTTCGTGAAGACCAAGAAGAAGGAAGCGGCGCCGATCCCGAACCTGGTCGTGAACCAGACCGGCTACCTGCCCGATCGTCCCAAGCTGGCCACGCTGAAGAGCGGGTCGAAGACGCCGCTCAAGTGGGAGCTCGTCAAGAAGGGCGGCGGCGCGGTGGCGTCCGGCGAGACCAAGGTGGTCGGCAAGGACCTCGCGTCGGGCGACGACGTGCACATCATCGACTTCTCGACCGCGAAGCCGGGCAAGAACCTCACCCTCAAGGTCGGCGCCGACGTCAGCCACCCGTTCGACATCGACGCGCGCGTCTACAAGAAGCTCAAGCTGGACGCGCTGCACGTCTTCTACCACCAGCGCAGCGGCATCCCGATCGCGATGCCCTTCGCGGTCGAGAAGCGGTGGACGCGCCCGGCTGGCCACGTCGACGTCAAGCCCAACACCGGCGACAAGGCGGTGCCGTGCCTCAAGGACTCGGGCTGCGACTACAAGCTGGACGTCACGAGCGGCTGGTACGACGCCGGCGATCACGGCAAGTACGTCGTCAACGGCGGCATCTCGGCGTGGACGATGCTGAACCAATACGAGCGCGCGCAGGCGCTGGGGACCGCCGCCGACTTCGGTGACGGCAAGCTCAACATCCCCGAGAAGAAGAACAAAGTCCCCGACATCCTCGACGAGGCCAAGGTCGAGCTCGACTTCATGCTCAAGATGCAGGTGCCGGACGGGCAGCCCAAAGCGGGCATGGTCCACCACAAGATCCACGACAAGGAGTGGACCGGCCTCGGCACCCGACCCGACGAGGATCCGCAGCCGCGTTTCCTGTGGCCGCCATCGACCACCGCGACCCTGAACCTGGCCGCCACCGCCGCTCAGTGCGCGCGCATCTGGGACAAGCTCGACAAGGCCTACGCCGCGAAGTGCCTCACCGCGGCCGAAAAGGCGTGGAACGCGGCGCAGGCCAACCCGTCCGAGTTTGCGGGCAGCGCCGCGATCGGCGGCGGGCCCTACGACGACAAGGTCACGAGCGACGAGATCTACTGGGCCGCGGCCGAGCTCTTCATCACCACCAAGAAGGACGTGTACAAGGCCGCGCTGCAGAAGTCGCCGCACTGGAAGAAGGTGCCAGTGACTGACGGCGACGATCAGATCCCGACGCCGATGACGTGGGGGAACGTCGCCGCGCTGGGCACGATCTCGCTCGCGGTGGTGCCGAACACGCTGTCACCGACCGAGGTGGCGGACTGCAAGGCCGCGATCAAGGCGGCGGCCGACGCGTACGTCGCGCTCGTGCCCGAGCAGGGCTATCGGCTGCCGTTCAAGCCCGGCAAGAAGGGGTATCCGTGGGGCTCGAACTCGTTCGTGCTCAACAACGCGATCGTCATGGGCCTCGCCCACGACGCGATCGGCGACGCCAAGTACCTGGACGCGATCGCCGAGGGCATGAACTACATCCTCGGGCGCAACCCGCTCGACCAGTCCTACGTCACCGGTTACGGCGAGCGGCCGCTCGAGAACCCGCACCACCGGTTCTGGGCCAAACAGGCCAACGACAAGTTCCCGTCGGCGCCTCCCGGCGTCGTCTCGGGCGGACCGAACTCGGGGCTGCAGGATCCCTACGTCCAGGCCGCCGGCCTCGCCGGTTGCGCGCCCGAGAAGTGTTTCGTCGACAACATCGAGGCCTGGTCGGCCAACGAGATGGCGATCAACTGGAACGCGCCGCTGGCCTGGGTAGCCGCCTTCCTCGACGAGAAAGCGACTGTCAAGAAGGCGCCGGTCAAAGCGCCGGCGGGAGCCAACAAGTAGCTTCCCGGCGTCCGGCAATTCCCTGATATGAGTTAGCCCGCCCAGTGGGAGAGGAACACCCCCAACTCACACGCGAAGGTCTAAAACCATGATGCGAACCCTTACCCGGTCCCTCGTTGTCTCGAGCTTGCTGCTGCCGCTTCCCGTGTTCGCCCAGGGGAACGCCCCCGCCGCGGCGGCGACCCCGGCCCCCGCGCCGGCCGCCACACCACCCGCGGAGGCAGCGCCGCCACCCGCTCCCGTGCCCGAGCCACCCAAGAAGAAAGGCCCCGCGCCGACGCTGGGCCTTTCACCCGATGCGCCGCAGGCGGCCGGCCGGCTGACCTCACCCGCCGAGCCCGCGCCGGTGGTCGCGCAGGAGCCGAGCGCCGAGTGGAAGTTCGAGGTCACCGGATACTTTCGCGCCCCGATGCGGTTCTCGTGGGGCCCGGCCACCACGACCGCGCCGCCATGTGTACCGGTCCCGCCGGCCACGACATGCTCGAACGACACTGGGACCCAGTTGCGCTCGCCGCCGCTCATCCCCGACGCCAACTACATCGACTGGCGCTACACCAACAGCTTCGTCGCGCCCTGGACCGAGCTCAACTTCCATTACGGCAACGACCGTGTGAAAGCCACGGTCCAGATCGCGTCGTACAACCTGACCGATCCCGGCTACCGGCGGCTCGAGTCGAACCTGGGCATCAACCAGGCGTACATCACGCTGCAGTGGCCTGAGCTGGGCGGCAACGAAAACCTCCACCTCACCGCGACGGTCGGCGGGTTCACCAACCGCTACGGCGCCGCCGGCCGCTATGACGCGGGCAAGTACGAGACCTACATTTTCGGCCGCACCCACGTCGCGGGCGCGGCGGCGAACGTCGCCTACGACGTCAACGGCGACTGGACGGTTCAGGCCGAAGGGACGTTCGGCTCGAAGCTAGAGACCATCCCGTTCTACGGGCCGCCGCTCGGGAACTCGTGTCTCATGAACGGCTGCGACCCGCGCCAGGCGCTGCCGGCGTGGGAGCCGTACCCGGGTCCGAAGGCGATGGAATCGACGTTCGTTTACTCCGGTCACCTTGGCGCCGTGCTCAAGAAGGCGCTGTTGCTCGGCGCGCACTACATCATGACGTTCGCCAACGACAACGAGCGCTCGACCGCCAACCAGGGCATGACGTTCGGCGGCAGCGCCCGACCGGCCGGGGAGCCGAAGCCCTACATCCGGACCATGGGCCTCGACGCCAAGCTGCTCGGCGGCGTGCTCGGTGACGGCTACATCGGCTACTCGCACCTCAAGGCCGAGAACGCGATCTACCTACAGGACGCGATCGAGGTGCTGCACTCGTTCGGCGGCTGGCAGCTGCACGACAATTATTTCGGCGATCCCGGCAACACCGACCCGGTCACCGGGACCATCCACACTGTCGAAGCGCAGTACAGCTTCAGCTGGGCGCAGCTGTTCTGGTATCCGCAGGCGTTCTGGGGCCAGGCGTCGGACCTCATCACCACCCTATTCGGCATGTACAACAAGATCGACGCCGCCAACAACCAGTTCGACATCAGCAAGCTCAAGTTCGGCGCCGAGGTCACCTACTTGCCGATCCCGTGGTTCGGCCTCGGCGGCCGGTTCGACGCGGTTCAGCCCAACCTGGACGACAGCCGCCGCAACTTCTCGGTGTTCTCGCCGCGGCTCTACTTCCGCACCGACTTCATCACCCACGAACAAATCATGATCCAGTATTCGCGCTACTTCTACGGCGACGCGTTCATGCCCGGCGATCCGGGCGGCGGCGGCATGTACCCCTACAACAGCCAGACCGGCGCCGCGAAAATGGGCGTGGACAAAAACGCGTTCCAGATCGCCGCGATTATCTGGTTCTAGCCCCCAACCTTCATGCTCACGCGAGGAACTGCCATGAACACGGATGCGAAGCGATTCCTTCTGGCTCTCTCGTTCGCCGGGGTCGCGGCGATGGGCTGCATCATCCCGCCGCCGCAATCGGCGAGCGCGCCGCCCGGCTCCGCGGCGTCGATCGGCGCGGGCGCAGGCGCCGCGGCGCCCGCCACCGAGGCACCACCCGCCCCCGTCGCGGCGGCACCGACCGCGGCGGCGCCGGCGGCGTCCTCCGCGCCTGTGGCGCTGCCGCCGGGATTCCGCGACTGCGGGCCCGACGGCATGCTCGACGACGGCGAGGACGGCAACAACCAGAACATGCCGGTCGGCGATCGCGGCGGCTACTGGTACACGTTCCGTGACAAGAAGGGCACGACCATCGAGCCGACCGCGGGGGAGGACGGCGGCACGTTCGCGATGAGCGAAGGTGGTCACGCGGGGCAGTTCGCGGCGCGCTTCCACGGCAAGATCGGCACCGGCGCGCCGTTGTTCGGCGGCATGGGGATGAACTTCGTCGACCCGAAAGCGGCCTACGACGCGTCGAAGTACGCGGGCATCTCGTTCTGGGCGCGCAAGGGCGAGAATTCGACGCCCAAGGTCCGGCTCAAAGTGCCGGACGCGAACACCGACCCCGACGGCGGCGTGTGCGTGGAATGCTTCAACGACTTCGGCGGCGACCTCACGTTGACCAACGAGTGGAAGATGTACATCTACCCGTTCACGGCGATGAAGCAGATGCCCGGTTGGGGCAACCCACGCAAGCCGCACATCACGCCTGCAAAGATCTTCGGCATCCAGTTCCAGGTCAACGTGCCATCGGCGAACTACGACATCTACGTCGACGACCTCAAGTTCATCTGCAAGTAGAACCTCCGGAAGTAAGGGACGACCATGCGCTTTGGGCACTTCGACGACGACAACCGCGAATACGTCATCACCACGCCGAAGACGCCGTACCCGTGGATCAACTACCTCGGGTCGGAGAACTTCTTCGCCCTCTTGTCACATCGCGCGGGCGGGTACTGCTTCTACCGTGACGCGCGGCTTCGGCGGCTCATGCGCTACCGTTACAACAACGTCCCGACCGACGTCGGCGGCCGGTACTTCTACATCAACGACGGCGGTACGGTCTGGAACCCGAGCTTCGCGCCCACCAACACGGAGCTCGACAAGTACGAGTGCCGTCACGGGCTCGGGTACTCGCGCATCACCGGCGAGAAGAACGGCGTCAGCGCGTCGGTGCTGATGTTCGTGCCGCTCGGCCACACCGCCGAGGTTCACCAGCTGACGCTCAAGAACACCGGCAAGGCCGCCAAGAGCCTGAAGGTGTTCTCGTTCATCGAGTGGTGCCTGTGGAACGCCTACGACGACATGACCAACTACCAGCGCAATCTGTCGATCGGCGAGGTGGAGGTCGAGGGCGGCGGCAGCACGCTCTATCACAAGACCGAGTATCGCGAGCGCCGCGATCACTACGCGTTTTATAACGTGAACACCAAGGTCGCGGGCTTCGACACCGACCGCGAGACGTTCCTCGGCCTCTACAACGAGTGGGGCGGCGCCCAGGTGCCGGCCGCCGGCAAGTCGGGCAACTCGGTGGCGTCGGGCTGGTCGCCGATCGCGTCGCACGGCCTCGACGTGTCGCTCGGGCCGGGCGAAGAGAAGACGTTCGTGTTCACGCTCGGCTACATCGAGAACTCGCGTGACGACAAGTGGGAGAAGCCGGGCGTCATCAACAAGACCAAGGCCAAGGCGCTGATCGCGCAGTTCTCGACCACCGAACAGGTGACCGCGGCGATCAAGAACCTCAACGACTACTGGTCGGGGATGCTGTCGAAGTATTCGATCTCGTCGCCCGACGAGAAGCTGAACCGGATGGTGAACATCTGGAACCCGTACCAGTGCATGGTCACGTTCAACATGTCCCGCAGCGCCTCGTACTTCGAGACCGGGATCGGGCGGGGCATGGGCTTTCGCGACTCGAACCAGGATCTGCTCGGCTTCGTGCATCTGGTTCCCGAGCGCGCGCGCGAGCGCATCATCGACATCGCGTCGACGCAGTTCCCCGACGGCAGCGCGTACCACCAGTATCAGCCGCTCACCAAACGCGGCAACAACGACGTCGGCAGCGGCTTCAACGACGACCCGCTGTGGCTGATCTTCGGCGTCGCGGCGTACATCCGCGAGACCGGCGACTACGGCATCCTCGACGAGCAGGTCCCGTTCGACAACGACCCCAAATCCGCGGCCTCGCTGTTCGAGCACCTCAAGCGCTCGTTCCACCACGTGCTCAACAACCTGGGTCCACACGGGCTGCCGCTCATCGGCCGCGCCGACTGGAACGACTGCCTCAACCTGAACTGCTTCTCGGAGACGCCCGACGAGTCGTTCCAAACCACCGGCAACCGAACCGGCCGCACCGCGGAGTCGGTGTTCATCGCGGGCATGTTCGTCGGCGTCGCGCCCGACTACGCGTTCCTCGCCGACAAGCGTGGCGAGAAGGACGAGGCCGCCAAGGCGCGCACCGAGGCCGGCAAGATGACCGACACCGTGCTGACCCACGGCTGGGACGGCGAGTGGTTCCTGCGCGCATACGATTTCTTCGGCAAGAAAATCGGAAGCAAGGAGAACAAGGAAGGCAAGATCCTGATCGAGCCCCAAGGCTTCTGCGTCATGGCCGGCATTGGCGTCGAAGGCGGTCAGGCCAAAAAGGCACTCGACTCGGTCAAGGAGCGGCTCGATACCAAATACGGCATCGTGCTCAACAACCCGCCCTACACCGAGTACCACGTCGAGATGGGCGAGATCACGTCGTACCCGCCCGGGTACAAAGAGAACGCCGGCATCTTCTGCCACAACAACCCGTGGATCATCATCGCCGAGACCGTGATCGGCCGCGGCGACCGCGCGTTCGAATACTGGAAGAAGATCGCGCCCGCGTACCTCGAGGACCAGAGCGAGGTTCACCGCCTCGAGCCCTATGTGTACGCGCAGATGATCGCGGGCAAGGACGCCGTCCGGCACGGCGAGGCCAAGAACTCGTGGCTGACAGGCACCGCGGCCTGGAACTTCGTCGCCATCTCGCAGTACCTGCTCGGCATCCGCCCCGACTTCGACGGCCTGCGGGTTCACCCGTGCATGGGCGGCGAGGTCCCGACCTTCACCGTCACCCGCAAGTGCCGCGGCGCCGAGTACAAGATCAACGTCAGGAACAGCGGCAAAGGCGGGGCTCCCAAGCTGACCGTGAACGGCAAGTCGATCACGGGCGACCTCGTCCCCTACGCGGCGGCGGGCGCGACCGTCACCATCGACTGCGAAAGCTGAGCGCGGACAACAAAAGGCCATCCGGGGCGTGCCCTCGGATGGCCTTTTCGTTTTCGGGCGCGGCCCGCGCTCTCGGCGCGAACCGGCCCCCTTTTCGTTTTCGGGTGTCCGCGCCTTACTTGGTCAGCGCCTTGAGGTTGCTGATGCAGTAGTCGAACGGGACCGGCGACGACGTGTTGGTCACGACGTGGAACTGCATCGACACGATCTTCGTCCTGTCGAAGGGGGTCGCCGCGGCCATGAGGTACATCGGACCGCCGACGCCGCTGCCGGCGGGCACGTCGTCGAACATGAACGAGTAGTCGCCCGCGGTTTTGAACGGCGAGAGGCCCATGGTCGCGCCGCCCCAGTACGCCGAGTTGATGTCGGTCGTTCCCTTGATCGCGTAGGTGGGGAACTCGACCCGCATCTGGCCGCCGACCGGCGGCATGTCGATGTGGAACGAGAAACCGACCACGTTGTGGGCGGTGGCGTCCCAGGTCCCCTTTTCGCCCGTGCCGCCGTCATCGGTGCCGGCGTTGGCCATGTCGAAACCGATGCCCGCGCCCCAGATCGCCGAGTAGGCGAACATGCCGGTCGAGTCGTTGACCACCTTCGCGGCGGTGCCCTTGGTGCACATCTTGCCCGTGTTGGTGAACTTCTCGCCGGGGATCGGCGTCTCGATCACGCTGCACACCGCCTGATCGAACCCCCCTTTGACCTTGCAGTCACCCATGCCGCCCGTCGCCGGCATGCCGCCGTACCAGTCGCCGTACGAGTACCAGGCACCCAGGATCCCGGCCTCGTTGCTGCCGTCGAAGAAGCCGTCCGTGCTGGGCATCAGGGGGATGCCGGCGCCGGGGTCCTTCGTGCCGGAGCTACAGCCGATGTTGAGCGCGGCGGCGAGGCCGACCGCGGAGAGGAACATGTGCAGGGAAAATTTCTTCATGGGCTAATCCTCGTATGCTGCTTTTCGGGTTAGTCGTCGGCGTAACTTCCCGGGGGGTGTGCTCAAAAAGAGGCCGACCGGTGAGGTAGTATCTTCTCCGACCTTTCGTGCGTCAAGGCCCGGGTCCCCAAGTTTTTCTTAATTAGTCCAGGAGGTTACGAATGCCCCCCCGATCCCCCCAGCAGCCCACGGCTGCCTGCCTGGCCGCGCTCGCGCTCTGCCTGGCCGCTTGCGCGGATCCCCAAACGGCCACCCCGACCCCCGGGGGAATGCCGGTGATGAAAGATCCTTCCAGTTATCCCCACAACACGGCGGGCGCCGCGTTCCCCTACCCCCAGGGGCACGCGTCATCGACGTGCACGCTCGCGGTCTACAACACGGACGTGCTCGCCACCGCGTATATGAACTGGAAGGCGCGGTTCTTCGACGGCACCCGGATCGTTCGTCCCGAGAACAACAACGACACGGTCTCGGAAGGGATCGGCTACGGGATGCTGATCGGCGTCTACATGAACGACCAGCCGATGCTCGACGCGCTGTGGGCGTACGGCAAGGCGCACTTCGACAGCCACGGGCTCATGAACTGGAACATCGGCTCGGGTGGCAACACGATTGGCTCGGGCAGCGCGACCGACGGCGACGAGGACATGGCGTGGGCGCTGATCATGGCGGGCAAGCAGTGGAACACCGCCAGCTACACCACCGACGCGACGACGCTAATCCGCAACCTCAAGTCGTACGCGCTCGAGGGCAATGTGCTCAAGCCGGGCGACGGCTTCGGCGGCGCCGGGCAAACCAACCCGTCGTACTTCGCGCCCTCGTACTACCGCGCTTTCGCGCGCGTGACCGGCGACAGCGCGTGGATGGGCGTGGTCGACCAGAGCTACACCATACTGGCCGCGGCGTCGGGCAGCGCCGGCCTGGTCCCGAACTGGACCAACTCGAGCGGCAGCGGCGTGGCCGGACCGGGCGGCGATCAGAACGGGCTCTACTTCGGGTACGACGCGTGCCGCACGCCGTTTCGGATCGCGATGGACTACTGCGAGACGGGCGAGCCGCGCGCCAAGGCCTACCTCGACAAGATCGTCGGCTTCTACACCGCGCAGGCGCCCGACGCGGTCAACATGCTGAAGGACGGCTACACGACCTCGGGCGCCAACCCATCCGGGACGCTCGGTGACTACTCGGCCGGCATGGCGTTCTACGGGCCGGGCGGGACCGCGGCGATGGCGGGCGGCGCGCAGGTCGACTTCGTCCGGCGGGTGTGGGCGGGTCTCGTCAACCAGACCACCAGCGGCGCGATGAACTCGAGCGGCGTGTTCACCTACTACAACGCCTCGTGGGGCGTGCTGTCCATGCTCGCCTTGTCCGGCAACTTCTGGGACATGGCGCCGTAGCGCGCGCGCCGCGCCGCCCTTCGAGGACGCGACCCGCACCCACCATGGCCCGCGGCGGCCAGCCGTATCCGCGCGTCCGACGAGCGCCATCGCGCGGAGGTCAGCGATGGTCGAGCGACGTCCTTCGATTCCGCGCGAAACCTGTGCGAACGCCCGTTGATCCCGGTGTCGGCGTCGAACTCAGGCTAGCGCGCGGCGCGAAGGTCTCGGCTCGAATTCCCTGGACCGCCGCTTGCTTGGCGCTCGTCGGACGCGCGGATACGGCCGGCTGCCGCGGGGCCTGACGCGCGGGGCGTCGGATTAAATGCGATGCGGTCCTAAGGTCTAATGCACGGCAAGGGCGTTAGGCGCCGCCGACGTACGGGCGCGCGTTCTGACTACTGGTGCGAGTAGTCCAGCTACTGGTGCGAGTAATCCAGCAGGTTCCCCGACATCATCAGCATGCTGACGACGCGGAGCGTGTTGGTGAAGTAGGCGCTGTCGCCGGCGCCGCTGACGCCGAAGGTGAACGCGCCGTCGAGCAACGTGGGGAAGCCGGCCATACCCGCCGTCCCGGCGGGGCCGATGATCGCCATGTTGTGGTTGCCGCTGGTCTGCTGGCCGGCGTTGGTATAGCCATCGCCGATGTTGGTGGCGGCGCCGAGGCCATTGAAGAAGGCGCCGGCCTTGTCGAGGTAGGCCTTGGCACGGGGCTCGCCGTTGAAGCAGTAGTCCATGGCGATGCGCCAGGGCATGCGGCACGCGTTGTAGCCGAAGTTCATCGACGTCGAAATCATCCCCATCGTGAACGTCGCCGTGTCGGTTCCGTTCGGCACGAGCCCGTTCGGGCCAGAGGCGGCAGCGAGCAGCGCGTAGTTTCGTTCGATGATCACGCCCGACCAGGTGTTGTTGTCGGTCGCGCGCGCGAACACGCGGTAGTAGGCGGGCGAAAAATAGTCGGGGTAGTACGTGGTGCCGCCCCAGTTGTCGCCGGGCTTGAGGGTTCCGTCGCCGGCGATCTCGGAGCCGTACATCGCGTCGATCACCGCGCGCGCGTCCTCGAGGTACGCGGTCGACGACCATTGATCCGAGGCCATCAGCAGCGCCCACGCCATGTCTTCGTCCCCGTCGGTGGCGGAGCCGTTGCCGTCGCTGGCGGTCGCGCCGGCGGAAGTGATCTTCCAGTTCATCAGACCCTTGGCGTCGAAGTGGGCCTTGGCGAAGCTCCACAGCCCGTCGAACGTCGGGCGGTCCGCCATGTAGACGGCGGCGATCATGCCGTAACCGATACCTTCGGAGACCGTGCCGCCCTGGTGCTGCGGGCTCTGAACGCGCAGAAACCCGCCCGCGCCATTACTGGTCACGAAGCTGCTCTTCCAGCTGTTGTATGCGTTCTGGGTCGCGGTCGCGGCGTTCGCCACCGACGTGATCGTGCACGAGCCGGAGGTCTTGGCTTGCGGGAACGGAAACGGACCGCCGGTGGCCAACCCAGGCGGCGGCGGTGCGGAGGTGCCGCCGGTGCCTGTGGTCCCGCCTGTGCCGGTCATGCCGGAGCCCCCACCGCAGCCGAGCCCGATCGCGAGCGTGGCCGTGAGCGAAGGGAGAACAAGAGAACGCATAGTCATTACTCCTGAAAATATCATCTTGTCGGTGTCGTTAGGGCGCGGGCTAGGGCGCGGGCGTGAGCGCAGCGGTCGCGTAGATGAACGCGGCGTTCCAGTTGATCGCGACCTCGTTCAGCGAATAAGCGCTGAAATCGTCTCGCCAGGTGGTCGCGCTCGAGTCGCTGCCGCCAACCAGCAATCCCGGCCATGGCGGCTTGTTGCGCCCGCCCGCCATCGAGGGACGGTGGTGGGGCTGCCGCGGCGGGTTGTAGCCGACGCCGGTCACCTGCGAACGATCGTAGAAATTGCGGCCCAGCAGGTGATCGAGCTGCATCGCGATCGCGTCCAGGTACTTCGGGTCGGGGACCAGCCGATGCGCGACCCACAGGTTCATCGCGGCGCGCGCCACCGCCCCGTTCGATCCCCACCAGTATCCGGTGAGGCCCCGACCGAAGCCGGACGCGCGCGCGTTGTCGGTCAGTCGGTCGGCGGCCGCGATCGCGGCGGCGCGGAGCCTGGCAACCAGGGTCGGGTTCCGGCCCTCGCGCGCCGACAGGAGATAGGTGAATCGTCCGAGGTTCGTGGGGTTGCCCCAGTCGAAGCTGTCGTCGACCTCCGACTTGCCCGCGGGCACCTCGACGTCGATGCGGGCCTCGAGGTCGGCGAGGAACGGCGCTTCGCCGGTAGTCTGCCAGAGCTCCGCCGCCGCCCACAGCCGGTTCTGGTCGTCGGTCCTCTGCCCGTAGCCGCCGGTCTTGAACGTGTCCTTGGTGTCGGGCACTGGCGGCCCCGCGTTGGCGGCGAGGAATGTGTAACCCCGCCGCGCGGCCGCCAGATATGAGGCCGCGAGCGTCATGTCGAGGGGGGCGTACACGCGGGCGGCCTCGGCCATCACCGCGACGAAGTCCGCGGTGGCGGCGGTTCCCACCGGCGTGAAGTAGCGCCGAGCCACGGCGGCCTCCGGCATCACGTCGCCCTCGAAGTCGAGCGCGGTGAGCTTGTGGACGACGCCGCCGTCGTCGCGCTGGGTGGTGAGCAGCCAGTCGAGCTCGAACTTCACCTCGTCGAGGTAATCCGGCAGCGCGCCGCCGTGCTCGGGGAGCGCGGGAAGCGACAGCGCCGCGAGCTGGGGCTGGAAGTGCTCCCAGGCAGCGAGCATGGTCCCCACGCTGAACGCGGCGTTGGTGACGTATTTGCCGTAGTCGCCCGCGTCGTGCCACCCACCCACGCTCGCCTGCTTCTTGGTTTCGCCGGTGAGGTAGTCGAGGTACGCGTCCTCGAGGTGGCATGCGGCGTGTGACCAGCGCACATCGTCGCGGGTGATGCTCACCGCTTGCCCACAACGCTGACCGTACATCGCCAACACCGCGCGCTCGAGGGTGTCGCGGAAGACATCGGCGGCGATCCGAAACCGCGCTGACTGTGCCGGAAGGTCGCCGTCGGGCAGCGCGGGGACCGAGACGTAGTATTCACCGGGCGTCGTGAACGAGCTGAAGTCGCCGAGGTAGATGGTGGTGCCGGTGGGAGCGTCGGCCGTCGGTCCGGTGAGCTCGAAGGTCGCTGCGACGGTGCCGCTGGCGACGTCGCGCAGCTCGGCGGTCGCGGTCGCGAGCGAGCTCGTCCCGGTCGGGAGCACGACCGTGACCAGCTTCACGCGGTCCGCGACGTACCCGACCGAGTTGACGCGTACGAGATGCGCGGCCAGCGCGGGCTGCGGCGGCTCGATGTTGTTGCTCGGGAGCAAGACCGAACAACCGAGCAGACCTGACGACGAACAAAAGCCGACCGAGACAACGAAGCGAGTCCAGCGATACACGGGGGGCCTCCGGGGCTGGGGGGAGGAAAGAAGTTAGGGTCCTAGAGCTAGCAGTTCTGCCTGCGAATCGCCACGGTTCAACCCCAAGCGTCAAGACCCTGGCTCGATCGGCCTTGCGAATGGCGGGCAGCGAGACTACGAAGGACGCTCATGACTTCGCTTAGATCCAAATCGGTTCTCGCCGCCGTCGCCGCCGCCGCCGCGGCCGCGGCGGTCGTGGCCATTGTCGTTGGTCAGAGTGGGTGCGGGAGCACCTGCGCGTCCGATTGCCCACCGTCGACCGTGTACATCGGCAACCTCGACAGCCAGCAGCTCGCGATCGACGACATCCTGGTGAACGGGCCGGCCTGTCCGTCGCCGACCGGCGTCTACTGCATCGGCGACGGCCCCGGCACCAACTGCACCCACTTCACAATCACGGGAACCGCCCAAGGCGTGTGCGACGTGCTCATCGTCTTCCACGATCGGCCGTCGATGATCGTGCGCACCGAGTTCGGACCCCCGATCCAGAAAGGCTGCTGCAAGGGCTACGCGATCGTCGGTGACGCCGTATTCGTCATTCCCGGCAATCCCGACGCCGGCATCACCGGCCTCGACGGCGGCACCGACGCGGTGTCGATCGTCACCGACGCCGGAAGCGACGGCGGCGCCGGCAACTGACCCTAACGTCCGTCTTTCCGGAGGTCGGGGAAGAGGGACTCCATGAGGTCGGCGAGCTCGGAGCGGCCGGCGGTGACTTGGCCGGAGAGGTCGCGGGCGAACTCGCGCGCGCTCTGGTAGCGCTGCGCGGGATCGAGTGACAGCGCGCGCTTGAGCACGGCAGCGGCGGGTGGCGGCAGCTCGTCGAGCTGGGTGAACTCGGACATCGCCGGGCCGATCGCGGCGCGCACCAGTCGGTTGAACATGGTCTCGTCGCGGTAAAGAAGTTGCCCCGTCAGGCAGTAGTAGAGAACCACACCGACGGAGAACAGGTCCGAACGAAAATCCACCAGCTCGCCCCGCGCTTGTTCGGGGGACATGAAGCTGACGTTGCCCTTGATCGTCCCGAGCTCGCTGCGGCCGAGGCGGCCCTCCGCCTTGGCGATGCCGAAGTCGGACAGCTTCACCTCGCCGCGCATCGAGACCAGGATGTTGCCGGGAGCGACGTCGCGGTGAACGATACCCATGCCCCGCCCGTCGTGATCGCTGCGGCCGTGCGCGTACGCGAGCGCGTCGAGCACCTCGTGCATCACATAGAACGAGATCGGCGCGCCGAGCGGCCGCCCGAGCGTGTCGACGTGGCGGCGCACGAGTCGCTCGAGATCGGCGCCGTGGATGTACTCGAGCGCGAGGAAATACTCGTCACCGGCCCGGCCGAAGTCGAACACCGGGACGATGTTCGAATGCACGAGGCCCGACTGCAGGCGCGCCTCGTCGATGAAAAAGTTGACCGCGTCGCGGTTGCGGGCCAGGTGCGCGTGCATGCGCTTGACCACGAAGCGGCGCACGAACCCCTCGGCGCCGTGCGCGGCGGCCACGAAGATCTCCGCCATGCCGCCCTCACCGATGCGCTCGAGCAATCGGTAGCGCCCGAGCGTTACCGGCGCGCCCGACGCTGGGCTGGCAGGCGCCGCGTCCGGAGCGACGGCGGCGGCCGACCCGGCTGCGGGCCCGGCAAACGCGACCTGCGAGCTGCGCTCGGACACCCGCGAGACGACGCGTGGTGGCGACCCGATCCCGATCGGGATCACCGGCGCGGACTCGGTGCGCGCCACCAGGGCAGGCCTCGCCGCGACGGGCGTCCCGGTGACCGACGGCGGTCGGGCACCTTGCGCCGGCTCGGGCTGTCTGGTCGCGAGGCGTTGCCGGTCGGTGTCGATGTCGGTGTCGGTGCCGGCGCGATGGCGGCGCGTTGCCAGCAACAGCGCCAGCCCCAGCAGCACCAGCGCCCCACCGGAGCCGATCAAGATCAGGGTGAGGCGGGGCATCCCCGGGCTGGGCGCGCCGCCGGGCACCAACGCCAGCAGCCACAGCCCTCGATCGAGGGAGAGCGCGAGCGTACCGGTCGAAGCATCGCCGGTGGAGGACTCTTCCCGGCCCACGACGGCGGCGAGCGCGGACTGGGCCTCGGCGGGGCCCGCGGTAGCGAGCAGCCGCTTTCCGTCGGACAGCGCGACCGGAGCCTGCGCGGCGTCGCAGATGGTCTGCAACAGCGCGCTGTCAACCGGTGTACCCAGCACCACCACGGCGCCCGAGTCGCTTCGCTTTCCGGGCGGCACGCGGGCGGCCGCGAGCACGAGGCCGCGGCCCTCGAGCGACACCACCGCCGAGGCCACGCCCAGCTCGCGCGCCTGGCGAACCACCGGCGTGCCGCCGACATCGCCGGTGTCGAGCCCGCGCATCGCGAGCGATCCGGACGCCGCCACCACGCCCGAGATCGGGAACTCCGCGCGCACCGGAGCCCACCAGTCCTCGTTCTCGAGCAGGTCTTCGAACGTGTGCGGATCCGCGTCCAGATCCAGCCCCGAGACGATGCCCTGCAACCGCGACGCGGCGGTCGCCTTGGGCTCGATCGCGCGGGTCGCCGCGCGGACCGCTTGCACGAGGCGCGCGCGGAGGCCGGCGGCCGCGGCGTGCACTTGCTCGTCCCCGCGGTCGGCGGCGCGCCCGCGCGCGAGCAACGCGGTCCCGACCAGCAACGCGCCGGCGACGACGAGCGCCGCCCCCAGCCCGCGCCGGAGTGAGGCGCGTTCATTCATCGTACGAACCGTACGCCGCCCCGCGCTTGTTGAGGTGCGGGCGCATCGCGCTCGGCTCGGCCGCGAACGTGACGCTACCGCCCTTGGCGGTGACCTCCACCTGCTGCGACATCGGCTTCGCCGCCGGGCTCCAAAGCACGAGCTTGCGGGTGCCAACCGGGATTCCGGACAGCGAAAACGATCCGTCGGCGGCGACGCGCGTCCAGTGACCGTTGGGGACGACCAAGATGTCGGATCTCATCTTCGCGTGGATGTTGCAGAACACCTCGATCGGCCCGGGCTTGAGCAAGCTGACCGGCGACGAGGTCTCGCCGCCCTTGATCGAGCCGAGATCGAACGCGTTACCAGCGGCGGTCGAGAACACGTTGTGGATGACGGTGTCCTGGTTGGGAAACACGACGCGCGTCCCGAGCGGCACCACCGCGACCCGCGGCGCGAACTGTTTGTCCTTCTGTTTGATCTCGACCGTCTGACCGCGCGTCGGGCTCGAGCGCGGACCGTCGAGGTAGACGTACGCCTCGCCGAGCGGCTGCCCGCTGGTGCGAACCTTGCCGGTGACGGTCGCCGACTCGCGCCCGCCGGCGCCCCCGGGGGCCGCGACGTCTTTGCCATCGCCGGCGGTGGCGGCGCCGACACCCGCCCGCGGCATCGCCGATGAAGGTGTCGGCGGCGGGGGAATCGCCGCGCGGTCACCCCCGATGGTCTGCAGGTACTTGAGCACGGCGTCGTACCGCTGCTGCTCGGCCTGCATGAGCTGTAAGATCAGCTGGCGCTGCTCGCGCACCTCTTGCTTGAGACGATCGACTTCGGCCTGCAGGCGCGCGACCTCCGCCACAGTGGAAGCGCCGGACGCGCCCCCTTCGCCGGCCGCGCGCGCCGGCAGGGAACCGAAGAGCTGCGGTAGCGTCACGAAGAACGCCACCAAGAACGCAATGCCCAACGCGAGCAGTGGTCGAACCTGCTTCATGGCATGTCCTTCCTATCAGAACCCCATCACCAGGCTGCTCGTCACCACATCGTTGCGGATGTCGGGGATCCCCCCGTACTCCGCGTTGTGGAGCAGCTCGGCCTTGAGCACGGCGCGTGACGTCAGCACATAGTGCAGGCCAGCTACCGCGCGCCAGGTCTTCGTGAGATACGCGCGCTCGGTCCCCAGCCATACCAAGGCGTCGCGGTATTCGCCACGGACCAAGAATCCGAATGACGGCGTCACCATGGCGTCGACCTCCAAGTATCCCCCGCCCGCGAGCCGAAGCCCGTACACGTTCGCGGCCGCCTCACCGTCCGCGGCGCCCTTGAGCCACTGCGCCTTGATCTCCACCAGGCCGACGTGCGCCATCAGATCGGGCCCGAAGAACCACATCGGGTGCGCGACGTCGGGCGCACGATCTTGCGGACCCCAGCTGCCCGATAGGCCGACCTCGAACCCGTGGGGCAGTCGGACCGCCACCCGGCCGGAGGCCGTCTTGCCGCGGTTGCTGTCGACCTCGTCGTAGAAGTGGAACTGTTCGGTGGTGAACGAGCCGTTGGTGACCGCGGCGGCGAGCACCAGCCAGTCGCCGTGTCCGAGCTTCGTGCGCAGCTTGATGCCGAGCGCGGTGCCGGTGGTGTAGCGGGCTAGCAGCGACGGCGTGACGCCGAAGCGGCGATCGGACTTGCGCTCGCGGTACTCGATGCCCAGCACCGAGTCGACCTTGCCCACGAACAGCGACGTCCGCTGCGATTCGGTGGGCAGCCACTCGATCTGCGCGAGGTCGACGTCGAACGAGTCGCCGAGACTGAAGTCGTGCCCGGTGCGTGGGCTGAAGTTCACGCTGGCGGTGAGCAGCGCGGTCGGCGTCAGCGCCGACCGCAACGTGAGGTTGACCTCGTTGGCGATGAATCCGGGCGCGCCGCGCGAGTTGATGCTGTCGAAGCGATCCACGCCGGGCGCGTCGCCGAGGTCGGCGACCTCGCCTCGCGTATTGACCGTGGGCGCGAGGATATCGCCGACGAACACCCAACCGAAGCGGCTGCGGTACTCGGGAAACCAGAGGTGTCCGAAATCCTGGAGGTAGCCGGCACCGTTGCCCTGCGGAACGAAGCCGCCGAGATCGACGTATCCGCCGACGCTGACGGTCGGCTGGCTCTGCCGCACCAACGCTTCGGTCTGGGCGAGCCGGGCCTCGAAGGCCGCGGTGTCGACGACGGTCGTGCCCGAGCCGGCGGCCGAAGCCGAGGCGGTTCCGTCGTCGCCGAGTTCTGGCTCGGCGGCGCGGGTGGGACGGACGGAGGTCGTCGCAGCGAGCCCCGCGAGGGCCAGCGCCGTGGCCACCCCCCGGTGACGACGAGGACTTACCAATGGGTTCCCCCCGGCGGGACTATCTTCGTCCGGATCCGGTCGACGACAAGCGGAAAACGGCTAGTCTTGGGGCCCGATGTTCCGCCCAGTCACGGGACTGGCCGCGGCGCTCGCCGCACTCGGATTGTGCGCGTGGGGCTGCGGCGGCGACAGTCCGCTGTCCGAAGACGAGCTGCAGCGGCTCGAGGCGTTTCGTCTCACCCCGGTGCCCCCCGATCTCTCGAACGCGTTCGCGGATGACGTCGAGGCGGCGAAGCTCGGCAAGTCGTTCTACTTCGACACCGGGTTCTCGGGCCCACTCGGCCCGTACAACACGCCAGCGACCAACGGCAGCCTGGGAGCGCCGGGCGAGCTCCACAAGGTCGCGTGCGCCTCGTGCCACGATCCGGATCGTGGCGGAACCGACCACCGGTCCGTCCCCAGCGCCACCAGCCTGGGCGTGAGCTACACGACGCGCAATGCGTCGTCGGTAATCAACGCGGCCTACTCGCTCTGGCAGTTCTGGGACGGACACAAAGACTCGCTCTGGAGTCAGGCGCTCGCGCCGCCGGAGGGAGAGGCGGAGGACAACGGCAGTCGGCTGGCGGTGGTTCACCGGATCGCGGATCACTATCGCGACCGCTACGTCGCGGTGTTCGGCGCGCTCGGGGACTTGTCCGACGCGACCCGCTTCCCGCCCGCCGGCAAGCCCGGCGACGCTGCCTTCGACGGCATGAGCCCCGAGGATCAGAACACCGTCAATCTGGTCTACTCGAACTTCGGCAAGGCGATCGCCGCCTACGAGAGGCGCCTCATCAGCCCCGCCTTCGAAGCGTCGCCGTTCGATCGGTTCATCGCCCGTGACACACAGGCGATGGAGCCGGCGGCGATCCGCGGCGCCAAGCTGTTCGTTGGCCGCGCCGGCTGCGTCGAGTGCCACGCCGGCGCGATGTTGACGGACTTTGCGTTTCACAACGTCGGCACCCCGCAGCAGGGCGAATACGTCCCCAAGATCGACGAGGGACGGCTCACCGCGATCGACGCGGTCACGGCCGACCCGTTCAACCGCGCGGGCGCGTTCAGCGACAACGTCACGCGCGCGCACCTCGATCCGATCGTGCCGAGCGGGGAGCTGGACGAGGCTGGGCGGCGCGCGCTGGTCGGGCAGTTCAAGACGCCGACGTTGCGCAACCTCACACGGACCGCACCCTTCATGCACGACGGCGTGTACCAGAACCTGTGGGAGGTCGTGAACCACTACAACTTCGGCGGCGGGACCGGCAACTACTCGGGCGACAAGGACGTCGCGATCACGCCGCTCTTGCTCGACAGCCGGGAGATGGACGATCTGGTCGCGTTCCTGCGCGCGCTCGAGGACGGCGCGCCGCTGCCGACGCCCGACTTCCCCGAGGGACTGACCACCCCCCCTGCAACCGAGACCGCGACGCCGTAATTCACCCGCCGTCCTCGAACGGGGCGCCAAATCCCTGTTAGCGGAGGTTCTTCGCGATGTCGCGGAAAACCGCGACCGCCGAGGTCGGGCGGCGGACGAGCAGCGGGTCGTTGAAGTCGATCGCGTAGAGGCCGAAGTGGCCGTGGTAGCCGTGCGACCACTCGAAGTTGTCGATCAGCGACCAGGTCAGGTAGCCGATGACGAACGCGCCCTCGGCGCGCGCGCGGTCGGTGGCGTAGACGTGCGCGCGCAGGAAGTCGTCGCGCCACACGCCGCGGCTGTCGGCCACGCCCGCCTCGGTCACGAACAGCGGCCAGCCCCGGCGGGCGTAGCGCAGCAAGAGCCGGGTGAGGCCCTCGGGGTAGATCTCCCAGCCGAGATCGTTGCGTGGGCGGTCGGGGACGGCGGCGGCCTGGTACGGCGTCGGACTGCGGAGGTGGCCGATCACCAGCTCGCGCGTGTAGTAGTTGAGGCCGAGGTAGTCGAGGCTGCCCGCGAGCGCCGGGAACGGCTCGTCGATCTCTATCACCTTTGGCAGCACGACGCGCACGCGCCCGAGGGTGATCGCGTCCAGAAACGCCTCGTCGTAGAAGTCGTCGGCGATTGCGGCGGCGACGCCGTCCACCGGATGAGCGGTGCGCGGGTCGAATATGCGCACGTTGTGTGCGAATCCGACGCGGGTGGCGCGGCCGTCGCCGTCGGCGTCGACGCGATCGCGCGCGCGCAGCTCGGCGGTCATGAGGCCGTGCGCGCGCATGAGCGCCGCCAGTGCCAGCGCGCCCCGGCGCGGATCGCGGACGCCGGGCGGCCACTGCCCGGCGAGGTAGCCCTTGGCGACCAATACGTTGGGCTCGTTGATCGTGCACCACCAGTCGACGAGATCGCCGAACGCGGCGCCGGCGCGGCCCGCGAACGCGGCCAGCGCCGCCGGTGCGCCGTCCCAATCCCAGCCGCCGCGCGCCGCCACCCACGGCGGCAGCGTGAAGTGATAGAGGTTCACGATCGGCGTGATGCCGGCGGCACGCAGGCCGGCGAACATTTTCCGGTAGCGGGCGGCGGCATCTTCGTCCCACGATCCGGGCATGGGCTCGAGCCGGCTCCATTCGACGCCGAGCCGGTACGCGTTGGCGCCCAAGAGCTGTAACGCGGCCAGGTCGGAGCGCCAGTAGTTCCACGAGTCGGCGGCCCGCGCCGCGCTGGCGCCGTCGGCGACGTGGGGCGTGCCGTCGGCGTAGTGGCCCTTTTCCCACTCGCTCCAGTCGTTGCGGGTGCTGCCTTCGATCTGGTGCGCCGACGTCGCCGCCCCAAACATGAACCCACGTGGCGCGCCCGCGAGCAGCCTGTGGCGCGCGATCTCGGCGGGGTCGAACGTGAGCTTGGGGCCACATCCAGCGACGGCGACCGCCAGGGCCACCGCCGCGAGCCGCGCCCGGTGGGCCATCCGTCGACGATAACACCGCGCTGCGGATCTACTAAGCGCGTCGGGTAGAATTGCTGGCGATGGCGCGCCGTATCTGGGGGGTGTTCGTGTTCCTGATCGCCGTCGGCGCGCTCGGCGCGGCGGCGTATCTCTATAAGCGGTTGCAGAAAGAAGAGGCGGCGCGCGCGGCGCTCGAGGGACAGGTCGCCGCGTTCTCACCGCGGTTCGACCAGTTCAAGGCGGCGGTGCGTGACGTGAATCGCGAGCTCACGTCCACGGTGTTCCAGGAGATCGATCTCGCTGCCCAGGGCTGGCAACCGATAGCGGGCGGGTTCTACGTCATCGACCTCGGGGTCACGCCGGCGGGCAAGGGCAGCAAGATCTCGGGCAAGGTGATCAACCCGACGTCGGTCACCCACGAGCAGGCGCAGTTCCTGCTGCGCGTCGGCGAGACGCGCACCGGGTTCGTGCTGGCGAAGGCACCACCCGCGATCGCGCAGTCGTTCGAGGTCACGCTGGCCGACGTGCCGCCGGGTGACGCCAAGAAGGCGTTCGTGGCCCTGCAGGGATCGACGATCAGCTTCGCGAGCTCGACCACGCGCAAGCGCCCGGGCCCCGAGCCTGTCGACACCGACAAGCTGCTCAAGTAGCGGAGCCGCGCGACGTCGCGGGTGTCACGACCCGCACAACGACAGGCGCCGCACCAGCAGGTCATAGAGAGCCGGGTTGTGGTTCTTGAACATGTCGTCGTAGCCCTGGAAGCCCAGCAGCACGCCGAACAAGATCGTCGAAGCCGCCAGCGCTACGACCGCGGCGAAGGCCGACCAACGCCACCCCCGCCTCATCTCTCGTGTGTGGGCATGGACAGTCCATACGCCCCAGGTCGCGAACAGGACCATCCCGGCGCTGATGTCGGCGGCATAACGCATGGTGGTGGCAGGAGCGGCCACGACCGGCAGCAACGGGACGGTGCTCATCACGGCGAACACGGCGACACACCAAAGCTCGACGCTTCCGCGCCGATCCGATGGAACGAAGCTACGGTCCGAACGGAAACGGCGCGCGATCGTCCTGATAGCCAGGCCGACCCCGAGGAGCGATAGCAAAGTCCACGGGGCGGAAGGGAACAGGCCGACCAGCGGTTCGGGCGTCGAGTAGCCCTCAGGCAGTCTCGTCATCCCGGGGAAACCGCGCGCGCCGATCTGGTGGATGGCGAACACGAACGGAAACTCGCAGGACGTGCCAATCGGCCGCAGCAGATAGCTGTAAATGTTCAGGGGCAAATAGGAGAGTTTGGGCCGCAGCGACAGGGTATTCAGCTGATACACGAGGCCGAACTCGAACCACTCGTCGAACCGAACCTTGTTGTAGGCGAGCAGCGCCAGCACCCCGGCCGCGATCGGACCCAGCAGCAAAACACCATCGCGAAACAACCGCCTCCAACGCTCCGCTCGGTGGCGAGGAATCGCGATCAACGTGAAACAACCGATCAGCAGAATCGCCGGGGTCAAGCTCACGCGGCAGCAGATGGCGATCACCCAGGACGCGCCGGCTGCCAGCAAAAGTCGGCGGCGAGGAGGGGGTGACCCGCGCTCGGAGGTCCAAACCGCGTCGAAGGCGAACACCAGCCCCAGCAACAAGAACGCCTGGCCGCCCGCGATCGCGGCGTGGTAACCACCGGGGGTGGCGAGGCCGTGGGGCGTCGGATTCGCGTAGGCGAAGATCAGGATCGCGAACAGCACGAAAGTCGTGGAGACCGCCGGGAATAGCCGCCGCGCCATGCGATGGATGAACGCGGCGCCCGCGCCGAGGTAGATCAAGTAGAAGGCGAACAGCGGGTATTGGTCACCCACCGGCTGGTTGATGCGAAACAGGATCTTGAAGGCGGCGACCGCGAGCCCCGGGAACGGCGCCCAATACCAGTAGTAATGACCCTTGTAGAGGCTGGCGTCCCAATACCAGTACCGTTCGTTCGACCATGCGTAGGGATTGGGCTGGGCCAACAGCTCGGCCGACGGCTGCATCGGAATGTAGAGGTGGCCGGCGCGGAAACCCTCGGCCATCTCGTCGTAGGTGGTGTTCCAAGTCGGCCACTTGGTGAACGTCCCCGCCGTGGTGAAGGAGGCGTACGAGATCGCGATGGCCGCGACCGCGAGGGGCAGCAGTAGCCGCCGCGGCTCCCAGGTGCCGAGACGCTTCAACCCCGGCAGCATGCGACCCGCGACGCGATTACTTGATCGAGATCAATTCGACGTCGAAGACCAACATGCCCTTGGGCGCGCCCGGGCGCGGGCTCTCGTCGTAGGCGAGGTTGCCCGGGATCCAGAACCGCGTCTTTTCACCCGGCACCATCAACTGCAAGCCTTCGGTCCAACCCTTGATCACACCATTGAGCGGGAACACGGCGGGCGCGCCGCGCGCGACCGAGCTGTCGAACATCTTGCCGTCGGTCGTCCAACCCGTGTAGTGCACCTCGACCGTGCTCGTGACGGCCGGGTGGTCCTTGCCCTTGCCCTTTGTCAGCACCTTGTAGGCGAGACCCGACTTCGTCTTCTTTGCGCCCTTGGGCGGGGCGGCGACGTCTTCGGGCGGCTTGGGTGGACTGGTCACGCCCAGAAGCTCGACGTCGAACACCAGCATGCCGGCGGGCCGCCCGCCCCCGGCGTTGTCGCCGTACGCGAGCGCCGCCGGGATCCAGAACCGCCGCTTCTCGCCGACCACCATCAGCTGCAACCCCTCGGTCCAGCCTTTGATCACGCCGCCCACCGGGAACTTCGCCGTCTGGCCGCGCTTGACCGAGCTGTCGAACATGCGTCCGTCGGTGGTCCAACCCGTGTAGTGCACCTCGACGGTGTCGGCCGCGGCCGGCTTCTGCTTGCCCTTACCCTCCCCCAGCACCTTGTACGCGAGCCCGCTGTCGGTCTTCTTCGCATCGGCCGGCGGCGCCGCGACGTCAGCCGGCGGCGGGATATCGTCCGGGTTGCGCGGCGGCGGCGCGGGCGGCGGTGGCGGCGTCGCGGGCGCCGCGGCCGGCTTCGGCGTGGCATCGACCCGCGCCTTCTCACAGGCACCGGTCTCGAGCACCACCAGCAATCCCGTCATCACCCACAGGTTCGATAGCTTCATGGCGTCCCTGTAACACGGACGCCGCCTCCACGAAAGCGGATCGGAGCGCGGCTTTGCCGCCGCTCACCCAGCGCCGCGAGCGACGGTGTAGGCGGTCATGCTGACGATGGTGTCGACGTTGGCGTCGCGGGGGAGGACGGTGACGGGCTTGGGCACGCCGAGCAGGATGGGGCCAATGGCGGTGGCGCCGCCGAGCGCGGCGAGCACCTTGTAGGCGGCGTTGCCGGCAGCGAGCGACGGGAACACGAGCACGTTGGCCGCGTCGGTGAGGCGCGAGAACGGGAACAGCTCGCGCAGCTTGTCCGCCTCGACCGCGATGTCGGCCTGCACCTCACCGTCGATCTCGATGTCGGGCCGACGCGCTCGCACCAGCTCCACCGCGCGCGCGACCTTGATGGATTCGGGGTGCGGCGCCGATCCGAAGTTGGAGAACGAGATCATCGCGACCCGTGGCACGACCTCGAACGCCTTCGCCGCGTCCGCGACCTGGATCGCGGTGTCGGCCAGGGTCTCGGCGTCGGGATCGATGTTGAGGGTCGCGTCCGCGAAGAACTTCACGTCGTTCTTGAGCAGCATCATGTACATGCCGGTCGCGCGCTTGACGTCGCTGCGGATGCCGAGGATCTGCAGCGCGGGCCGAATCGTGTCGGGGTACGGCGCGGTCAGGCCCGCGACCAGCCCGTCGGCGTCACCGCGGCGGACCATCATCATCCCGAAGTGGATGCGCCGGTTCATGAGCCGCGCGGCGCTGGCCGCGGTCACTCCCTTGCGGCAGCGCAGCTCGAGGTACTCGTGCGCGTAGGCGGAGTGCTTGACCGCGTCGCTCGGGTTCAGGAGCTCGACGCCCGCGAGATCGATGTCCAGCTCCTCGGCGCGCTGGCGGATCTTGCGTTCGTGCCCGAGCAGGATCGGGTGCGCGATGCCCTCGTCGACCACGATCTGGCAGGCGCGCAGCACCTTGATGTTGTCGCCGTCCGGAAACACGATGCGCTTCGGCGCGTGCTTCGCGCGCTGCACAATCCGGCTCATGATCGTGTACTGAGTGCCGCCGATCCGGCGCTGCAGACGCTCGCGATACTCCGCGATATCCAGCGTCAGCCGCGCCGCGCCGGTCTTGATCGCCGCCTCGGCCACCGCGGGCGCGACCCACCACAAGACCCGCGTGTCGAATGGCTTGGGGATGATGTAGTCGGCGCCGAACTTGAACGCGCGCACGCCGTACGCCTCCGCGACGCTGTCGGGCACCGGCTCGTGCGCCAGCTCGGCGAGCGCGCGGGCGGCGGCGATCTTCATCGCCTCGTTGATCTCGCGGGCGCGTACGTCGAGCGCGCCGCGGAAGATGAACGGGAACCCGAGCACGTTGTTCACCTGGTTGGGGAAGTCGCTGCGGCCGGTGGCGACGATCGCGTCGGGGCGCGCAGCCTTCGCCTCCGGATAGCTCACCTCGGGATCCGGGTTGGCGAGCGCGAAGATGATCGGCTTCTTCGCCATCGTCTTCAGCATCTCGCCCGTGACCAGACCCGCCTTGGAGAGCCCCAACAGCACGTCGGCGCCGCGCATCGCGTCCGCGCGCGTGCGCGCGCCGTCGTCCTTGCGCGCGAACCGCGCCTTGTACGGGTTCATCCCCTCCTCGCGCCCCGCGTAGATGACGCCGACGGAGTCGACCATGGTGATGTTCTCGAGCGGCACGCCCAGCTCCGCGTAGAACGTCGCGCACGCGATCGCCGACGCCCCCGCGCCCGACACGACGATCTTGAGCTTAGGCAACTTCTTGCCGGTGATCTCCGCGGCGTTCAGGAGCGCAGCGCCCGAGATGATCGCGGTACCGTGCTGGTCGTCGTGAAAAACCGGGATGGCCATCCGCGCGCGCAGCCCCGCTTCGATCTCGAAGCACTCGGGCGCCTTGAGATCTTCGAGGTTGATGCCGCCGAACGTCGGCTCGAGCGCGGCGACGGTGTCGATGAACCGCTGCGAGTCGCGCGCGTCGAGCTCGAGATCATAGACGTCGATGTCGGCGAACTTCTTGAACAGGCACGCCTTGCCCTCCATCACCGGCTTGCTGGCGAGCGGGCCGATGTTGCCGAGACCGAGCACCGCGGTGCCGTTGGTCACCACCGCGACCAGGTTTCCGCGCGCGGTGTACTCCCACGCCAGGTCGGGCGACGCCGCGATCTCGAGGCACGGCTCGGCGACCCCGGGCGAATACGCGAGCGAGAGATCGCGCGCCGTGACCAGCGGCTTGGTCGGAACGACCTCGATCTTCCCCGGACGTCCAACCCGGTGGTACTCGAGCGCATCGTTTTTTCTGATCACGGGCCCGGCTACCCTAACAGGGTTCTACGCGTGCCGCTCCTCCGAACCCCGCCGCCTCCGGCTCCTGCGACGTCCGCCGCCTGGCCCTACCCGCGGTCGCCGTAGGCCTTCGCCTGCAGCGCCGCGCGGAGGCGCTTCGCGCGCCTAGCCTTCAGCTTGTAGAGGTAGGTCATCGTCTTGCTCGGCGGGATCACGTAGTCGCCGAGCGTCTTCGCCGGGTTGGTGAAGTGGTCGTCGACGCGGACCTCGAAATGCAGGTGGGGCGGCGACACCTTGACGCCCGTGCGTCCGACGTAAGCGATGACCTGGCCCGCCTTTACCTCGTCGCGCTCCTCCACGATGTAATCGTTGAGGTGCATGTAGCAGGACACGGTGCGCTTGGGATCGGGCGTGTGCTCGATGCACAGGTAGATGCCGCCCACGCCCAGCCGGCGCCAGCGGTAGCGCTTGATCTTCGCGACCGGGATCGGTCCATTGCGGAGGTGACCGAGCCCGTTGACGCCCGCGAAGATCACGGTGCCATCCGCGACCGCGCGCACCGGCTCGCCCACCACCGCGACGATGTCCAGGCCGCGGTGTCGGCGCGCGCCGCCGTCCCGGTCGTCGCCGGGACCGCTGGTCGCCACCCGTGGCGGCGCCTCGAGCGGCGACACCACCGAAATTCCGTAGGGCGACGCGCGCGGCGTCTCGTTGACTTGGTTGTACTTGAACACCATTCGCCGGCGCACGGTCATCACCAGATCTTCCTGGCCGCTCGACCGGACCTCGTCGCCCCAATAAAAGTGCGAGTACGCCGTGCGGTGCGCGACGTTGCTGAAGGTTTCGTCGATCTCCTTGTGCTTGGCTTCCCACATCGCCACCAGCCCGGCACCGACGGCGAGGTTGCTGACCGGATCGCGCAGCGTCTTGCTGGTGAGCATCTCGCGGTCGGCGAACGGGGCGGGCGCGCCCTCCACGCGGTACATCGCGGGGTCGATCCCCACCAGCCCCCAGCCGCTGTCTTTGTGGAACTTGGGATCGCAGCCGCTGCGCTGCTCGATGAGCGCCGCGAACCCAAACGGGTCGATCTCTGCCGCCTGCGCCGCGGCCAGAACCTTGACGCCGAGCGCGCCAATCTTGGATTCCGGTTCGACGCGACAGATGTGTGACCACGCGGTCGTGAACTTGGCGGGATCGATCGGCGCGGCGATGTCCGGCTCGGCCGGCCAGGTGGCTGGATTGCGCAGCTGGTGCGCCGGCTTGGGCTCGACGCTGGGCTCGCGCGGGGGCCACGGCTTCGCCGCCAACGCCGAGGCAGCGACGAACGTGAGTCCCAGGTACGCGGACGCCGACAACGCGAGCGACGAAAACGCTACCCGTGTGACTGACTGCATCACAGCCTACAGACTATACACGTATCAATGGGCCGAGGGATGTTCAGTCAGCACACAACATCACTTTTCCACACTCGACCTCACCGACCGCCAGGACCCCGCCGGTGCGGGAAAACGCGCCCGAACGGCCCCCATGGGGGGGCGCGAAGCGCCCGCGGCGCGCCCGGGTGCCCAGATTCCAAATGCTGGCCTCGTTGATGGCGGCCACGCCCACCCACTGCCCGTCGGGCGTGAACTGGACGTCGTAGACCGCCGGCATGCCGGTGATCATCAAGGGCGCTCCCGTGCTGGTTACACCCGAAAGCGGGATGTTCCAGAACGCCACCGTGCCGATGTTCCCCGCCGCGAGCAGCTTGCCGTCGGGCGAGAACCGAACCGTATAGGTCGGGTTGTTGATGTCGCCCGAAAACGGGAGGACATTCGGCTGACCGAAGCCGGTCGCGCTCAGCTCCACGACGGCTATGAAGCCATTGCCGTCCGCGATCGCGACGACGACGTTGCCGTTCGCCGCGAGCTTGGGCGAGACCGCGAGCGAGTTGGGATCCAGGTTCACGGCGGTCGACACCATCGCGCCACCCCCGAGCCGGTGGCGGAACAGTTTGCCCGTGCCGCCGGTCTCGTAGTCGGCGGTGATCACTTGCTGGTTGTCGGGGGCGAAGTCGAGGCCCCAGATGGCGCCGGTGAAGCCGGTGTTGAAGGTCTCGCGCAGCGTCCAGGTCGTGACGTCGTAGATGTCCACCACGCGACCGGTCTGGGACGCGACCGCGAGCGTCCCGCCGTCGGGTGAGAACGCGAGGTAGCCGGCACCGAGCGTGCGCAGAATGCGTGGGTCGAGGGTGGGCGTGCGGCCGTCGAAGTTCCAGATCCGCACGCGTTGGTCGTCGACGCCCGACGTGAGCATGTACTTTCCGTCGGGCGAGAACGCGACCGCCCAGATGGCGGTGTCCGCCGTGCCGGTGCAGATCGCCCCCGGACCGCTGTGATCGACCTCTAGGCACTGGGTCAGCGTGGGCACCGTCATCGGGACGCCGCCGGTGCCGGTCGTCCCCGCGGTGCCGGTCGTGCCCGCGACGCCGGTGCCCGCAGCCCCGGTTGTGCCCGCGACGCCGGTCGTGCCCGCGGCGCCGGTCGTGCCCGCGGTGCCGGTCGTGCCCGCGGCGCCGCTCGTGCCGCCCGCGCCGATGGTGCCCGCGCTGCCCGTCGTGCCGGCACCTCCGTCGCTGGTGCAGGTGCTGCCGGGTGTCATCCCGGCAGGAACCTTGACTGTGACGCCGGCGCTCGCGATGTCGACCATGCCGCGGAACATGTAGCCCTCGCAGCCCGCGAGCGACGCCGCGGCGGTCACTGGCACGGCGGCGCCGGTGATGTCGCCGGGGATGTAGACGCCGAGCCGCTTGGCGGTGGTCGTCGAAAGCCCGCCGCTGAGATCGAATTGCTTCGAGACCCGACCTCCGACGCCCAGCGTGACGCTTGTGAGCGTCCCGGGGTCGCCCACGCCGCCCGGATCGACGACGGTCAGCTCGAAGATGACGAGCGACTCGGTCTGCTTGCACGCCGCGCAGAGCGAAGCCGCGGCGAGCGTCGCCGCCAGCACGGGCGTTGTCAGTCGGCGCAAACCGCGACCTTGCCGCACGCGATCTCGCCGCCCGCGACCGCGGTGCCGTTCGGCGCCCACGCCGTCGACCAGAAGTAGTAGGTCGGGATGAACCGGCCGCGCAGCCCACGCGACGCGACCTCGCGGATGGTCAGGTTGCCGCCGGCCGAGAACCCGCCGACGGCGATCACGACATGTGCGCCGCTGGGCGAGAACGCGATGTCGTTGGGCTCCTGGGTGCCGTCTGTCGGGTCGCTGTCGAGGACGATCGCTGCCCCCATGGCCGTGGTCGAGGTGAGCGGGATTTCCCAGAAGCTCACACGGCCGTCGGAACCGCCACCCGCCAGCAGCTTGCCGTCGGGCGAGAACCTCAGGCTATCGACCGAGTAGTCGGTGTCGTTGGTGACCGAGAACGGCATCACGGCCCCAAATCCTGTCGAGGTCAACATCCGGATCTCCGCGTCGCCGTTCCCATACCCGATCGCGACCCCGACGCCCGCCGCGCCGCCCACGGGTGACACCGCTAGCGCGTACGGCGTCGCGGGCAGCAGCACCATCGTCGGCGCGCCGCCGCCGATGACGTGACGGTAGAGGTAGTGTGCGGCGTCGACGCTGACGACCTGGCCGTCGGGCGTGAAGCCGACGCCGTAAATGAAATCCATGGTCCCGGGCAAGCTGGCCTGCTTGGTCCAATCGCTGACCCGGTAGATGTCGATGCCGTTGCGGTGTCCGGACGCGAGCAACGTCCCGTCCGCCGAAAACGCGATGTAGGCCTGGCCGTTGCCGCTCAACACGTGACCTTCCGGCGTGATCGCCTTGCCGTCGAAGTTCCACACCTTCACCCGGCCGTCTTCACCCGCGCTGAGCAAGTACTTCCCGTCCTTGGAAAAGGCGATCGAGCGGATGGCCCAGTCGCCGAAACCGCTGGTCGTATTGCAGGGAAGGTTGTTGGTCGCGTTGTGGTCGTACTCGGTGCACTTGGTCAGCGTCGGCGGCGTGGCGATCGCCCCGCCAGCCCCGGTCGTGCCCGCCGAGCCCGTCGTCCCGCCGCGACCAGCGGCCGCGGAACCCGCCGAGCCGGTCGTGCCCGCCGAGCCGGCCGAGCCCGTCGTGCCGCCGCGACCTGCGGCCGCAGAACCCGCGCTGCCCGTCGTTCCGGCGCTGCCGCTGATTCCAGCCCCGCCGCTCGTTCCAGCCGCGCCGCTCGTTCCTCCCGCGGCCGTCGTCCCGGCGCTGCCGGTCGTACCCGCAGCGCCCGTCGTGCCCGCGCCGCCCGTCGTGCCCGCACCGCCCATCGTCCCTGCCGAGCCGGTCGTGCCTGCCGCGGCGGTCGTTCCGGCGCTACCGGTCGTGCCCGCACTGCCGCTCGTGCCCGCCGCGGCATCGTGCCCGTCGACTGACACGCTGGAACCGCATGCCGCGATCCCGAACGCCAACGCTACAGTGCCACCAAACCAGATCTGCCTGCGTGCTCGCATCAAGTTATGTCCCCTCGAAAGTAACGTGGTCGAATCTAAAAATTCAGTCGATGCAGACGGCAACCTTGCCGCATGTCACCTCGCCGAGCGCGAACGCCTTGCCGTCGGGGGACCACGCCGCCGCGGTCATGTAGTAGGTGCCGATGTAGCGACCGCGGTTACCTCGCGAGACGACGTCCCAGATGCTGCCCCCACCCCCGACGCCGAAGCCGCCGGTCGCGACCCCGACGTACGTCCCGGTCGGGTGGAACGCGACCATGTTCACGTCCTGAGCGCTCGTGTTGTTCATGAACACGATGTCGGAACCGGTGGGGGTCGTCGACGTCAGCGGGATGCTCCAGAAGTTCAGCAGCCCGTCGGCGCCGCCCGCCGCCAGCAGCGTCCCGTTGGGCGAAAACCGGACCGTGGTCGCGGTCGACTGGTCAGTCGTCACCCCGAAGCTCATCCCCGGGGTGAGCGCGGTGGAGGTGGCGTTGAACAGCTGCGCGCTCCCGTTCGTGTACGCCACCGCGACGGTCGCGGCGCTGGCGGGCGACACCGCGACCGCGTAGCCGGACGCGGGGAGCAGCGTCATCACCTGCGGCGGCCCGCCCGCCCCCGCATGCCGAAAAAGGTGCTGTTTGGATCCGTCGACCGCGTAGATCACCGAGCCGTCGGCCGCGTACGCCAGGTCCAGCACCCGGGTCGTGATGCCGTCCAGACTGCCGTTTATGCCCCAGGTTCCGACCGCGAACAGATCGACGCCGGCGTTGTGGCCCACCGCCAGCGTCGTCCCGTCGGGCGAGAACGCGATCGAATACGCGCCGCCGGGCGCGGACAACACGTGGCCTTCGTTGGTCAGCGTCTTGCCGTCGAAGCTCCAGATCTTGACCCGGCCGTCGTCGGCGCTGCTCGCGAACAGCCGCCCGTTGGGCGAAAACGCGATCGACCACACCGTCCAGTTGCTGATGCCCATCTTGTCGTCGCAGGCGGGCTGGGTCGGATCGTTGTGGTCGTATTCGGTGCACTTGGTGAGCGACGGAATCACCTGGCCGCCGCCGGCCCCGGTGGTGCCCGCCGTGCCGGTGCCCGCAGCGCCGGTGGTGCCGCTCGTCCCCGCGGCACCCGTCGTGCCGCCGCTTCCCGCGCTGCCCGTCGTGCCGCCGCGGCCCGCGGTGCCGGTGGCGCCCGCGGTTCCCGTCGTCCCACCGGTGCCGGTGATCGGGCAGGCGTTGGGATCGGCGCCGAGCGTGATCGGGACGACGACCGTATCACCGGCGGCGGTGATCGCGGCCTTCTCGCGATGGTTGCTGTACCCACCGCAGCCGGCGGCCTTGGACGCCACCGCCGCGAGCGCAATCGTCGGCCCCACGATCGACGACGGAACGTAGACACCGAGGCTGGTCGGGTTCGTCGCCGAGAGGCCCCCCGACACCGAGAACGTTCGCGTGACCTTGTCGCTCCCGCCGGGAACGGGGCCGACGGTGAGCTCGACCGTCTTGATGTCGGGGTCGGTCTGGCTGGTCTTGAGCGCGAAGATCACCAGCGACTCGTGCTCCTTGCAGCCGCCGAGCACGCACCCGATAAGCAACAGCGCGGCGGCGAACCTCACTTGCACTCCAACGCCCCGCACTCGGGGCGCTCCGTGCCGCTGCCCAGCAGCACGGCGGCGACGATGCCGCCCGCCACCACCACGCCGACCGCGGTCCAGAACCACCACTTCGTCAGCACGCTGCCTTCGGACGGCGGCGGCGCGGACTGCGCGACCAGAGTGGTGGTCGGCGCCGGACCGGGCTGGATGCCGGGCGGGGGCGCGGTCGGTGTGGTCGCGGGCGGGTTCGCGGGCGGCAGTGGCTGCACGGGGGTGACCGGTGGCGGTACCGGCTGCGCTTGCTTTGTCTGCTCGGCCTTCAGCGCCTCCATCTCGGTGATGTAGCCGCTTATCTCGGCCCGCTCGTCGGCGGACATCTTCTTTTCCTTGGCGAGGTAGTCGCGAAACGCGTCGATCGCCTTTTGCGGCTCGCGCATCTTCTGATGACAGCGGCCGATGTTGCGCAGGTAGACCGGGTGCAGCGTCTCGGCGTAGAGCTTCGCGAACAGCTCCAGCGCCTGGTCAAAGCGCCCGGCCGCGAACGCCTCTCGCGCCTTCATCTCCGACGCGCGATCGGCGCGCGCGTCACCCGCGGTCGCGAGCAACGCCGCGAGGATGACACCCAGCAAGACTCCGCCTCTTCGAATCGAATGCATGCGGGCGTGAGGGTACGGCGAGGGCGCGGTTCGAGTCAAAGCCAGGTACGATGCTCCTTGCCCCCGCATGAGCCGACTATGAGCCGCTTATGAGCCAATTTGGCGACGTCGATCGGCATTTATTCGCCGAAGGCACGCACGGGCGCATCTACGAACAGCTGGGGGCGCACGTCACCACCATCGACGGCCGTAACGGCGTCGGCTTCGCGGTCTGGGCTCCCAACGCCGCGGCGGTGCACGTCGTCGGCGACTTCGAGGGCTGGGGCGTGCGGCCGTTCCCGCTCACGGAGCGGGCGGGCGCCGGGATCTGGGAGGGGTTCGTGCCCGGGCTGCGCGACGGCGCGCGCTACAAGTACCGCATCACCTCGCGCCTCGGCGGCTACGTCGTCGACAAGGCCGATCCCTACGGGTTCCGATGTGAGCTGCCGCCCGCGACCGCATCCATCGTGTGCGACCTCGCGTACGACTGGAACGACGCCAGCTGGATGCAGGGGCGTCGCGCGCGCAACGGGCTCGCGGCGCCGATGTCGATCTACGAGGTGCACCTCGGGTCGTGGATGCGCGTGCCCGAGGACAAAGATCGCTGGCTCACGTATCGCGAGCTCGCGCCCAAGATGGCCGCGCACGCGCGGCGCTGCGGATTCACGCACGTCGAGCTCTTGCCGGTGGCGGAGCATCCGTTCTATCCGTCGTGGGGCTATCAGGTGACCGGTTTCTACGCGCCCACCTCCCGTTACGGCGCGCCGCAGGACTTCATGTGGTTCGTCGATCACCTGCATGCCGAGGGCGTTGGCGTCATTCTCGATTGGACGCCGGCGCACTTCCCCACCGACGAGCACGGCCTCATGTACTTCGACGGCACCCACCTTTACGAGCACGCCGACCCGCGCCAGGGTCTGCACGCCGAGTGGGGCAGCGCGATCTTCAACTACGGCCGCAACGAGGTGCGCAGCTTCCTGATCTCGAACGCCAACTTCTGGCTCGACCGCTATCACATCGACGGCCTGCGCGTGGACGCGGTGGCGTCGATGCTGTACCTCGACTACGCCCGGCGCGGCGGCGGCTGGATCCCGAACCGCTACGGCGGCAACGAGAACCTCGACGCGATCACGTTCCTGCGCACGTTCAACGAAACGGTCTACCGCGACCACCCCGACACGCAGTCGATCGCCGAGGAGTCGACGTCGTGGCCCGGCGTCTCGCGCCCGACCTACACCGGCGGGCTGGGGTTCGGCCTCAAGTGGGACATGGGCTGGATGCACGACACGCTGGCGTACTTCGCGACCGATCCGATCGGCCGCCGCTACCACCACCACCGGCTCACGTTCCGCAGCGTCTACTTCTGGAGCGAGAACTACCTGCTGCCGCTGTCGCACGACGAGGTCGTGCACGGCAAGCGGTCCCTGGTCGGGAAGATGCACGGTGACGAGTGGCAGCGGTTCGCGAACCTGCGCCTCTTGTACGGGTATATGTGGGCGCAGCCGGGCAAGAAGCTGTTGTTCCAGGGCGGCGAGATCGGGCAGCTCGACGAGTGGGCGCACGATCGCAGCGTCGACTGGCACCTGCTGGGCGAATCCGCGTTGCACGTCCAGCTGATGACGCTGGTCACCGAGCTCAATCGCCTGTACGTGACCCGGGCGGCGTTGCACCTTCACGACGTCGGGCTCGCCGGGTTCGAGTGGGTCGACGCCAACGACGACGACAACAGCGTGTTTTCGTTCCTGCGCAAGGGCGACGCGCGCGACGACGTCGTGCTGTGCGTGTTCAACTGCACGCCGGTCCCGCGCCACGGCTACCGGATCGGCGTACCGGTGGGCGGCGTGTGGCGCGAGCTCATGAACACCGACGCGGCGCCGTTCGGGGGCAGCGGGATGGGCAACCGGGGCGCGGTCACCGCAGACGACGTGCCCTGCCACGCGCGTCCGGCGTCATTGCGCTTGACGCTCCCCCCGCTGGCCGCGCTCTACTTCGTTCCCGAGGCGACATGAGCGCGGCGGGGATCGGTTTGAGGATCAGTCTGCTGTCGTTGGTTGGCTTCGCGTGCTCGCGCGGCAAGCAGGCGCCGGTCGCGCCCGAGGGCGCCGCCGGCGCGCCGATGATCGGCCAGGCGGCTTGCTACGACACGTCGGCGTCGACCGCGTGCCCGCCCGACAAAACCGACCCCTCCGGCAAGGGGCTGCCGACGTCGGGCACCCTCTGCCTGCTGCCGGTCTGCAAACCGTGCGGATCCGCCACCGCGCCCGCGTCGCGCGACAGCGCTGGCAACCCCCGCCCCGGTTGGTGCATCTGCGTGCCGCGCTCGGACGACTCGGGCCAGGGCGTGTTCTCCTGCTTCGGCCTCGAGGAGTGGCGCGTGCGATTCCCGCCTGCTTCGCCCGCCTCGAATTGACCCCTGCGCCGCCGTGATTAGACCGACGACCATGGATGCCGAATCGAGCGAAGACTCTGTCATCTACGCCTGCAGCGCCTGCGGCAAGCCCAACCGAATCTTACGCACCCGTCTCCGCGATGACCCCAGCTGTGGTCAGTGCAAGCAGAAAGTCTTCCCGCGCAAGCCGGTGACGATCACGGATGCCAGCTGGAAAAAGGAGGTCGAGGACAGCCCAATCCCGGTGCTGGTCGACTTCTGGGCACCCTGGTGTGGTCCCTGCCGCGCGGTCGCGCCGGTGCTGGAGACGATCGCCGGTGAACGCGCCGGCAAGCTGAAGATCGCCAAGCTCAACGTGGACGAAAACCCGACGACGGCCGCGCGCTTCGCGGTTCAGGCCATCCCGACCATGATCATCTTCCGCGGCCCGCTCGAGGTGGACCAAATCCGCGGTGCGCTGCCCAAAGCCGCGCTCGAGGACCGCATCGATCGCGTGGTTTAATCGCGGCCCGGGGTCCCCACCCGCGTCTTCGCGCGTGGGACGGGCTATGCGGCGCTTCGCTCGACGCGGCTATATCCAGTCCGGGTCGGCGGTCTTCGAGGCGCCGGCCTTGGACGTACCCCAGACGCGCTCGCAGCGCGCGTCGAACGCGGCGCGGGCGGAGGGCAGCCGAGTGGTGACGCTCTCGGGCAACATCGCGAACACCTGCTTCAGCACCTCGGGCGCGACGCCGTGCGCGCTCCACGCGAAGCCGCCCGCGTACATCTCGGCCTCCGCGTCGGACGACGGCGCCGGAAACTGGCGCGCCTCACGCAGCAGCGGAACGATCTCCTTCTCCTCGACCGCGAGGTGCGCCTCCAGCAGCGCCAAGAGCTCAGCGACCAGCGCGGCGGCGGCGTCCGTCTTCGGCAACGCCGCGAACGCCTCGTCGCCGCCGGCGAGCAACGGATCGATGTGGCGGTGATCTTCGGTGAGCTTGTCGATGGTACCGGCGAGCGCCGGATGTTGCGCGCGCATGCTGGGGAACATCGCGGTGTCCTCGACCGTGTGATGTCCATGCAGCGTCGCGTGGTAGCTCTTCCATTCGTCGCGAAGCGCGTCCGCCCGGGACGCGACGTCCGTGGCCGCGAGCGCGACCTTGAACCGGCGCAGGTCGCGCCGGAGGCCGTGATGTGAGGTCAGGAAGGCGGTCGCCATCGAAGCGGTGCCGTCGTCGTTCAGAAACATGGGTGCGGGGGCGTTGGCCATGGCGACGGCAGTATGCGTCTCGGGGCGGCTTGGTGCTAGCGTGCGCGCCATGGCCAAGTCTCCCTGCCCGATCTCGAAGACGCAGTTCCTAGAAAAAGCCGAATCGGTGAAGATCGTCATCGGCACCAACGAGCTCATCGCCGACAAGCGCGAGTTCTCGACCGGCTCGTTCGGCTGGTACTACAACGGCAAGACCAACATCACGGTCGACGGGAAGCCGCTGTCGGTGCAGGTCGGCATCAACCTGACCGTCGTCGGCAGCAAGGAAGCCGAGCGGTAGCCGCCAGCGCTCAGCGTCGCGGGTGCCGGCGCGGGCGCTCGTCGCTGCGCGCCGATTCCACCGGCGTCACCGTGGGGTTGCTCGACGAGCGCGCGGCGGAGCCCGAGCCTCGGGGCCACAACTTCGAGAACGGCAGGTCGGCGCGGAACGTCCACGCCGCCGCGGCGAGCGCGACGCCGATGCCGCCGATCGAAAGCCACGTCCCGGTCCGACTGCGCCGGCGCGGCGCATCCAGGAACGGCCTCGGCCCCGACGGCCGTGACGGTCGCTTGGTGTCAGCGGCCGCGGCCTCGAACGCACGCGCGAACGCGCTGACGGTCGGGAAGCGATCCTCGCGCAGCTTGGACAGCGCGCGCCGGATGACCTTGTCCACCTCGCGTGGGATGCGGTGCGCGTGCTCCGGCGGCAGCGGGGTGGGATCGCCGGCGACGACCTGGTTCAGCGTCTCGCTCACCTCCTTCTTGGAGAAGGCGTGCTGCCCCGACAGCGCAAGCCACGCGAGAGACGCGAGCGCCCACTGATCACTCCTGTGATCGATGAGATCGATCCGGCCCGCGGCCTGCTCGGGCGCCATGAACTCGGGCGTCCCGAACACGTCGCGCGCCATCGTCAGCTGGGTCACCCCCGCCTTCAGCACCTTGGAGATGCCGAAGTCGACCAGCTTGACGAATACGCCGCCGTCTTGCGCCTTGAGCAGGAACACGTTGCCCGGCTTGAGGTCACGGTGGACGACGCCCTCGCCGTGCGCGACCGACAGCGCCGAGGCGAGCTGCTTGATGATGTTCACCACCGTCGCGAGCGGCAGCCGTCCCACCCGCTCGAGACAGTGGTCGAGATCCTCGCCGTCGAGATACTCCATCACCAGGTACGGCTCGCCGGTCGGGGCCTCGCCGAAGTCGACCACGTCGACGATGTGCGGGTGGTGAAGCTCGGTGGTGACCTTCACCTCGCGGCGAAACCGCGCCAGCAGCTCCGGGTAGGCGGCGAGCTCCTTGGACATCAGCTTGATCGCCACGCGCTTCTTCACGCGGGTGTGCGCCGCCTCGTAGATCGAGCCCATCCCCCCGACGCCGATCAGACGGGTGACGCGATAACTTTCACCGAGCACGGTGCCGATGGGCAAATCCAAGGCGCAAGCAGTGTAGCTCGCGAATCACGACGCGCGTGCACACGATTGCGAGAGGGCGCAACGCCTCCGAATCATTCATTTGCTTCCGACAAATGCATTCCGGCAATTGCAGGCCTTCGCCGCGGCCACCGACGCGGCGTCGCGCCCGCGCTACTCGAACCGGACCTGCAACGCGAGGCCCGCGCCCCAGTAGCGGGCGGCGGCGTCGCGGCTTATGTCGGGGAACATGAACCACGTGCGCAGATCGATCGAGCCCGTGAGCATGGTGCCGAGGCCGATGCCGAACGGGTACTCGGTGTCGCTGCCGCCGCGGTTGGTGACGCGCAGCCCGAAAAGCGGACCCACCCACAAACGACTGGTGGCCTGGATCCAGAGGTGCAACGGGACGCTGACAATGGTGGTCGTCGGGTCGGTGAAGATGATCGGCACGTAGAGACCGGTGTCGAGGCGGATCGATCCGGCGCGCAGCCGGATGGGCAGCCCGACCATGAACCCGAAGCGCGATCCGTCCTCGATCGGCAGGTAGAACCGCAGCTCGATGCCGAGGTCGGCGGCGGCGCCGCGAGCGAGCGCCCAGCGCAGGTGGACCTCGGGGTTGGCGACGCGGTCGGTGTTGACGCCGTAGGTCTCGGTGTCGAACGGGCGGCCGTAGTTGTCGGCCTGCGTGTACTGCCCGGCATCGTCGAGCCGGAAGCCCATGCGGACGCCGAGCTCGAAGTTGTGGGAGAGGCCGCCCGCGAGCTCGAGGTTGAGGCCGAACCCCGTGATCGACCCGGGGCCGGAGTCGTTCGGTCGGTGGCCCATCCCGAGGCCGAAGTCGAGCGCCAGGTCGCCACGCGGCAGTGTGATGCCGCGGTAAATCCAGGGCGCGGCGGCCTGGGCTGGCCGCGCCGCGCCGAGCGCGAGCAGCAGAAACGCGAGCGTCGATCTCCGCATGGCCGGTCATGATCGTCCGGCGGTCCGGCGACCGCAAGCGCCGCATCCGCGCTATAAATCGCGGGCTTGACAGACCTGGTTCAACTTCGCCGGCCCGGTGCCGCGAGCGAGGCCGCTGCAGACGGGCCGTCATCCGCGGCGGCGTCGGACACGACCGCCGCGGTTACGGGCGCGGCGCGGCTCGCGTACGTCGAGACCTACGGCTGCCAGATGAACGTCGCCGACACCGACCTCATGCTCGGGCTCTTGCACCGGGGCGGCTACGCGCGCACCGACGATCCGGGGCGCGCGGATCTGATCCTGATCAACACCTGCGCGGTGCGCGAGAAGGCGGAGGAGCGCGTGTTCGCGCGCGCGAGCATGCTCGCGCACGGACGCGCGCGACCCGACGTCGTCCTCGGCATCACCGGCTGCATGGCCGAGCACCTCAAGGACGGCATCCGCGAGCGCGCGCCCGAGGTCGATCTGGTGATCGGTCCCGACGGCTACCGCCGGCTGCTCGACCACGTCGCGGACGCGCGCGCCGGCCGCGCGATCACCGACGTGCGCCTCGACCGCGACGAGACCTACGACGGCGTCGACCCACTTTCGATCGCGCGTGGCGCGTGGGGGGAGGACGGCTCCGCCGGCCAGAGCCCATCGCGGGGGGAGCGGGACCCTCCCAGGGTCCCGATGGCGGTGACCGGCGTGGTCGGCCACGTCACGATTCAGCGCGGCTGCGACAAGTTCTGCACGTTCTGCGTGGTGCCGTACACGCGCGGGCGCGAACGCGGCGCGGCCCCGCGCGAGATCCTGCGCCAGGTGCGGGCGATGGCGGCGGCTGGATACAAGGAGGTGCAGCTGCTCGGCCAAACGGTGAATTCGTACGTCTACGAAGACGTCGGGTTCGCCGAGCTCTTGCGCGCGGTCGCGGCGGTCGACGGTATCGAGCGCGTGCGGTTCACGTCGCCCTACCCGCTCGACTTCTCGGACGACGTGATCGCCGCGATTTCAGAGACGCCCAAGCTCTGCAAACACGTGCACCTGCCGCTGCAGAGCGCGTCCGATGCGGTGCTCGAGCGCATGCGGCGCGGGTACAACTTCGCGACCTACCGCGCGCTGTTCGACAAATTGCGCGCGGTGCCGGGTATCGCGATCACCACCGATCTCATGGTCGGGTTCTGCGACGAGACCGAAGACGAGCACGCCGAGACGTTGCACGCGCAGCAGGCGCTGCGCTTCGATGGCGCGTTCACGTTCGCGTACTCCGAGCGCGCAGGCACGGCCGCGGCGCGCAAGCTGCCCGACACCGTCCCGGCGGAGACCAAGCAGCGGCGGCTCGCCGAGGTGCTCGCGGCCCAGCAGCGGATCACGGGCGAGATCATGGCGGCGCAGGTGGGCCGCCGCGAGCGCGTCCTGATCGAACGGCCGTCCAAGCGGGCGGCGCACGAGCTGGTGGGCCGGACCGACAGCTTTCGCTCCGTGATCGTCCCCGCGGCCCCCGGCCTCGCGCCCGGCGTGCTGGCGGATGTGGTCATCGAGCGCGCGACCAGCGCGACGCTGTTCGGCCGGCTCGCGCGGGCGTAAGCTACGCCTACTATGGATAAACCCTTAGCTTTGATGATGGTGTTGGTTTGCGCGCCGCTGCTCGGCTGCGGGTCGAGCAAGAACCAGACGGGCGGCGGCGGCACGACAGGCGCCGCGGGCACCACCGGCGTCGCGGGAGTAACGGGCACCGGAGGTGTGGCGGGAAACGCCGGCCCCGCAGGCACCACCGGAGCCGCGGGCACGAACGCCGACGCGGGCGGCGAGGACGCGCCGATCGTTCAGGCGTTCGCGACCCAGGCGCTCGCGATCGCGAGCGAGTACCTCGCCTGGGGACGCGTCGACGACGAGCTGCGCTGGGCGCCGTTCCTGTGCCGGCAGCCGCTGCCGGGCATCGCCCGCGAGAGCGACTCGCACGATACGACCACGCACGGGCAGAAGCTGTACTCGGTGTTCGCGAAGCACCACGACATGTATCCGAACGGGCCGCACACCGATCAGGCGGTGGTGAAGCAGTCGTGGAAAGCGGAGCTGGTCGCCGACGACGCCGGCTTCAAGCCCGGCTCGCTGCCGTACGTGCCCGACGCGGGCGATCACTTCTACCCCTACGCCCAGGGCGACGGCGGCGTCTACCGCGCGTCCGCCCCCGCCGGCCTCTTCATCATGTTCCGCCTCGACGCGACCACGCCCGACACCGACGAAGGCTGGGTCTACGCGACGATATCGACGGCAGGCCAAGTCACCTCCGCGGGCCGCGTCGCCTCGTGCATGGGCTGCCACGAGGTCGCCACCCACGAGCGCCTGTTCGGCGTACCGCTGTTTCCAGGCTCGCCGTAGCGGCGACCGCTGCGCTACGAATCCGGTGACAAGCTCGCGTCGATGCGCATCGGCTCGCGCTCGCGTTGGCGCGGGCGGGTGGCGTGCGTGCAAGCGCGGGTCATCGCGGGGCCGACCCGGGTCCAGAACGTGCGGTCGACCTCGCCGGCGATCTTCTTCGTCGGGCCCGAGAACGTCGCCGACGAGATGGGCTGGCCGGTGACGCCGCTACGCAAGCGGATGCGCGCGGTCTGCTTCGGGCCCTCACCCTTCACCTCGCCCTCGACGTAGGCCGTGAGGTGCATCTCGTAGGACATCTCACGCAGCTCGCGTGCGCTGTCGACTGGGCGCAGCCGCGCGGTGACGTTGAAGCCGCGCCGCCGCAGCGTCTGAACCACCGCGGCGCGCACCGGCTCGTAGACGTCGTCACCCCGGAACGCGACGACCGCGATCGTGCCCCGCGAGCGTCCGCTCGAGCGTTCGGGAGGGTCTTGCAGCCACGACTGATCCGGCGGCTGCGCCGGGCGCGGCGGCGCGAGGTACGGGACGCCCCAAGCGGCGTGGGCGGCGGCGGGCAGCGCGCCCCAGATCGCCGCGGCGAGGACGATGAAACCGAAGCCGTTGGCGCTCGGCAAAAACCACGAAGCCGGCCCCTTCATCGACCGGATCGTTACCCGATCGGTCACCGGAAAGCCCAGATTTTTGTTCAGATTAATCGTGCCGATGAGCCTATTTTCTTCGATGAAATGAGCCGTTTGCGGGAGTGCGCTTGACGAGGCCGGAGCCAGCGCGTATATCCCTCAATCAGGATAAGCGGATATAGCGGATGTAAATCGTGTCCACCCTCGGCGCCACTTCGGACCTGCTCGGATTGCTCGCGGAGCCGTCGCGCGTCAGGTTGCTGGCGCTGCTGGCGGAGCAGGAGCTGACCGTCAACGAGATCGTCGCGGTGACGGAGCTCGGGCAGTCGCGGGTGTCGACCCACCTCGGCAAACTGCGCGAAGCGGGGCTGCTGCGCGATCGGCGCGCGGGCGGCTCGACCTTTTACCGAATGGCCAACGGCGAGATGCCGGAGTCGGCGCGCAAGCTGTGGACGGTGGTGTCCGCCGATCTCGAGGACGGTCAGCTGGCCGCCGATCGCCGCCGCGTCGCCGCGGTGGTGCGCGCGCGGTCGGACAATCGGCGCTGGCCCGACAGCGTGGCGGGCGAAATGGAGCGGCACTACTCGCCGGGCCGGACCTGGGAGGCGCTCGCGCGTGGGCTGCTGGGGTTGCTCGAGCTCGGCGACGTACTGGACGCGGGCGCGGGCGACGGCGCGACCGCCGAGCTGCTGGCGCCGCGCGCGCGCAGCATCACCTGTGTCGACGTGAGCGAGAAGCTGGTCGATGCGGCGCGGGTACGGCTCGCCGGCCACCGCAACGCGCGCGCCGAGGTCGCGGATCTCGCCGCGCTGCCGTTCGCCGATCGCAGCTTCGACGACGTGTTGCTGCTCAACGTGCTGACCCACGTCGAATCGCCGGCGCGTGTGCTGGGCGAGAGCGCGCGCGTGCTGCGGCCGGGCGGCCGGCTGGCGCTGGTGACGCTGGCGGCGCACGACCACCTCGAGGTCACGCGTGGGTACGGCCACGTTCACCCGGGGTTCTCGCCCGCCGCGCTCAGGCGTCTCATCGAACGGACCGGCCTCGAGCTCGACAGCTGCGCGATCACCTCGCGCGAGAAACGGGCGCCCCAGTTCCAGGTCGTGAGCGCGTTCGCGACCAGACCCGCCACCACACCGGAGAAGCGGTCATGACCACCGAAGAGATCCTGAGACAGGCGCTGGCGAAGCGAATCGTGCTGCTCGACGGCGCGATGGGGACGATGATCCAGCGCCACAAGCCCACCGAGGCGGATTACCGCGGGACACGGTTCGCGAACCACCACATCGACCTCAAGGGCGACAACGATCTGCTGGTGCTGTCGCGGCCCGACATCATCGCGGGCATCCACGACGCCTACCTGGCGGCGGGCAGCGACATCCTCGAGACCAACACGTTCAACGCCAACGCGATCGCGCAGGCGGACTATGGGCTCGAATCGATCGTCTATGAGCTGAACGTCGCCGCCGCCAAGCTGGCCAAGCAGGTGACCGCCGCGTGGACGGCGAAGACGCCGCACAAGCCGCGGTTCGTCGCGGGCGCGCTCGGGCCGACCAACCGCACGCTGTCGATGTCGCCCGACGTCAGCGACGCCTCGTACCGGGCGGTGACGTTCGACCAGGTCAAGACCGCATACGCCGAGCAGGTGCGTGGGCTCATCGACGGCGGCGTCGACCTCTTGATTCCGGAGACCGTGACCGACACGCTGAACGTGCGCGCGGCGCTGGTGGCGATCGAGGAGGTGTTCGAAGAAAAGCAGATTCGGCTGCCGCTGATGTTGTCGGTGACCATCGTCGACCAGAGCGGGCGCACGCTGTCCGGGCAGACCATCGACGCGTTCTGGACCTCGGTGGCGCACGCGAAGCCGCTGTCGGTCGGGATTAACTGCTCGCTCGGCGCCGAGCAGATGCGGCCGTTTCTCGCCGAGCTGGCCTCGGTGGCGACCTGCTACGTGAGCTGCTACCCGAACGCCGGGCTGCCCAATCCGCTCGCGCCCACCGGATACGACGAGGAGCCGCCGACCACCTCGAAGCTTCTGCGCGGGTTCGCGGACGCGGGCCTGGTCAACATCGTCGGCGGCTGCTGCGGCACCACGCCCGACCACATCGCGGCCATCGGGCGCGCGCTCGCGGACGTGGCGCCGCGCCAGGTTCCGGACGTCGCGACCCGGCCCGAGCTCGGCTACGCGCGGTTCTCGGGGCTCGAGACCTTGACCATCCGGCCCGACACGAACTTCCTCATGATCGGCGAGCGCACCAACATCACGGGCTCGGCGAAGTTCGCCGACCTCATCCGCAAGGGCGACTTCACGGCGGCGACCTCGGTCGCGCTCGAACAGGTGCGTGGCGGCGCCAACATCCTCGACGTCAACATGGACGAGGGGATGATCGACGGCGTCGCGGCGATGACCCAGTTCCTGAACCTGATCGCGACCGAGCCCGAGATCGCGCGCATCCCGATCATGGTCGACAGCTCGAAGTGGTCGGTGCTGGAGGCGGGGCTCAAGTGCATCCAGGGCAAGGGCATCGTCAACTCGATCAGCCTCAAAGAAGGCCCCGAGGACTTCCTCGCCAAGGCCAAGACCATCCGCCGCTACGGCGCGGGCATGGTGGTGATGGCGTTCGACGAGACCGGCCAGGCCGACACGGTCGCGCGCAAGGTGTCGATCTGCCAGCGCGCGTACAAGCTCCTGACCGAGGAGGCCGGCGTCGCAGCCAACGACATCATCTTCGACCCCAACATCCTCGCCATCGCCACCGGCATCGAGGAGCACGCCGCGTACGGCAAGAATTACATCGAGGCCACCACCCTCATCAAGGCCGCGTGCCCGGGGGTGCGGATCTCGGGCGGCGTGTCGAACCTGTCGTTTTCGTTCCGCGGCAACAACATCGTCCGCGAGGCGATGCACGCGGCGTTCCTGTACCACGCGATCAAGGCGGGGATGGACATGGGCATCGTCAACGCCGGCCAGCTTGCGGTGTACGACGACATCGAGCCCGAGCTCAAAGAGAAGGTCGAGGACGTGATCCTCAACCGGCGCGAGGACGCGACCGAACGCCTGCTCGAGCTGGCGGAGCGGGTCAAAGGCTCGGGCAAGAAGCGCGAGACCGACCTCAGCTGGCGCGAGGCCACGGTCGAGCAGCGCCTGGCGCACGCGCTGGTGGCCGGCGTGGTCGACTTCATCGAGGTCGACGTCGAGGAGGCGCGGCAGAAGTACGGCCGTCCGCTGTCGATCATCGAAGGCCCGCTGATGGACGGCATGAAGACGGTCGGCGATCTGTTCGGCGCCGGGAAGATGTTCCTGCCCCAGGTGGTCAAGAGCGCGCGCGCGATGAAGCGCGCGGTGGCGTACCTGCTGCCGTTCATGGAGGCCGAGAAGGCGGGCGGGGCCCGCGCGCAGGGCAAGATCGTGATGGCCACGGTCAAAGGCGACGTTCACGACATCGGCAAGAACATCGTGGGCGTCGTGCTCGGCTGCAACAACTACGAGGTCGTCGACCTGGGCGTGATGGTGTCGTGCGAGAAGATCCTGGAGACCGCGCGCCGCGAGAAGGCCGACCTCATCGGCCTGTCTGGGCTGATCACGCCGTCACTCGACGAGATGACGTACGTCGCGTCGGAGATGGAGCGGCAGGGGTTCGAGCTGCCGCTCTTGATCGGCGGCGCGACCACCAGTCGGCAGCACACCGCGGTCAAGATCGCGCCCGCATTCTCGAAGCCGACGGTTCACGTGCTCGACGCTTCGCGCGCCGTCGGCGTCGTCTCGCAGCTGGTCAATCCCCAGACGCGGCCGGCGTTCGACGTGCAGAACCGCAAGGACCAAGCCGAGCTGCGCGAGCTATTCAGCAAGAAGCGCGGCAAGCCGATGGTCACGCTCGGCGAGGCCAACGCCAACCGACTGAAGCTGGACTTCAGCCCGGCGGATGTTCCGGCGCCGGCGTTCCTCGGCACGCGCACGGTCGACGCCGACCTGGCCGAGCTCGCGCGCTATATCGACTGGACGTTCTTCTTCACGGCCTGGGAGTTGCGCGGGCGGTTTCCCGCCATCCTCCAGCACCCTGAGCAGGGCGAGGCTGCGCGCGAGCTCTACGCCAACGCGCGCAAGCTGCTCGACGACATCATCGCGGGCGGCAAGCTGCGCGCGCGCGGCGTGTACGGGTTTTGGCCCGCGGCGTCCGACGGCAACGACATCGTGCTCTACACCGACGCCGAACGCACGCGCGAGCGGCTGCGCTTCAACATGCTCCGCCAGCAGCAGGCGAAGAGCGAAGACAAGCGCGAGACCGCCCACCTGTCGCTCGCCGACTTCGTGGCGCCGCTCGGCTCGAGCGCGCGCGACCACATCGGCGCGTTCGCGGTGACCGCCGGCCTGGGCGCGTCGGAGCTGGCGTCGGCGTTCGAGAAGCAGCTCGACGACTACAGCGCCATCATCGTCAAGGCGCTGGCCGATCGCCTGGCGGAGGCGTTCGCGGAGTACCTGCACCAGCGCGCCCGTCGCGACTGGGGCTACGGCACGAGCGAAGATCTCTCGAACGACGACCTCATCGAAGAGAAGTACCGGGGCATCCGGCCCGCGTTCGGCTATCCCGCGTGCCCCGACCACACCGAGAAGGCCAAGCTGTTCGAGCTCTTGGACGCGCGCACGGTCGGCATCGAGCTCACCGAATCGTTCGCGATGACGCCCGCGGCGTCGGTGAGCGGCATCTACCTCGGCCACCCCAAGTCGCGCTACTTCAACCTCGGGCGCGTCGCGCGCGACCAGGTCGAGGACTACGCGCGCCGCAAGCGGATGCCCGTCGCCGAGATGGAACGCTGGCTCTCGCCCTCGCTCTCGTACGATAGGCCGTCGTAGCTGCCGGCATGTTCGCCGGCCTCTTCGATCTTGCGGCGGGACGGTTCGCGCTGGCGGCGGTGGCTGCGGTGCTGGTGGGCGTAGCGAAGACGGGCGTGCCGGGGTTCGGGATCCTCGCGGTGCCGCTCATGGTTCTGGCGGTCGGCGACGCGCGGCAATCGGCGGGGTGGCTGCTGCCGCTCCTGTGCGTGGCCGACCTGTTCGCGATCGCGGCCTACCGGCGGCACGCGCAGGCGCGGCGGTTGTTCGCGCTTCTGCCCTGGGTGCTCGCGGGTATGGCGGGCGGCGCGCTCGCGCTGGCGGCGCCCGAGCGTACGCTGCGCGTCGTCGTCGCCGCGATCGTGTTCGTGATGCTCGTGCTGCGATGGTGGCGCGAGCGGCGCGCCGGCGCCGGCTCGGGAGCTCCACCCACCCCAGCAACCGACCGCTGGTGGCAGTCGGCCGGCTACGGCACGTCCGCCGGGTTCGCGACCACCGTCGCCAACGCCGCCGGGCCGGTCATGAATCTCTACCTGCTCGCGCGGCGGCTGCCCAAGCAGGAGTTCGTCGCCACCGGCGCGTGGTTCTTCTTCGTGGTCAACCTGATGAAGCTCCCGGTGTACGTAGGGCACGGCCTCATCGACCGCCGGTCGCTGACCCACGGCGCAGCGCTGGTGCCCGCCGTCGTCGCGGGCGCATGGCTCGGGCGCACGGTTCTCCGCCGGCTGCCGCAGGAGACCTTCGAATCGCTGGTGACGCTGCTGACGGTAGCGGCCGCGGCGTTGCTGCTACTGTGACGTTAGTGATTTTTCCATGCGCAGGATCGGGATCGCGATGCGCGCGGACACCAGCCGTTCGACGCCAGCCGCCGCACGGAACCCGGCGCGCTCGTAGAACGGCACCGCGTTGAGCGACATCGCGCCGTGCAGGCGACCGAGACCCCGCCGGCGCGCCAGCGCCTCGACCTCCGCCAGCAGCGCGCGCCCGATGCCCCGCTGCTGATCTCCCGCATCGACGAACAGCGCGCGCAGGCGCCCATCGGCGGGATCGAGCTGGGCCACGCCCACCGTCCGGCCTCCCCGCTCGGCGACCCAGCTTTCGAACGGCCCCAGCGCCTCGACGAACAGGTGCGAGGCGTAACTGGCGTAGACCGCGTCCCGCTGCGCGCGGCCGTAGTGCCAGCGACAGCCGTGCTCCACCGCGCGCCCGACCACGCGCAGGGCCTCCGGTACGTCCTCGAACCGCAGCGCGCGCACGACCGGGGACGCCACGAGCGCGGTGTTGGTGCGCGGGGGAATCGCCATCGCCACAATTGTGGCAGGATCGGCGCCGTGATGCCGCAGCGCCACTTCTCGATGATCCGGGAGTTCCACCTCGCGGACCTATTCACGCTCGCCAACGGGTTCACCGGCGCGGGCGCCGTGCTCGCGTTCATGCGCTACCTGCTCGACGGCGAGATGGCGTACTTCTGGCTCGGCGCCGCGCTGCTGCCAGTCGCGCTCGCGATGGACTTCCTCGACGGCCGCGTCGCGCGCTGGAGGCAAAAGGCGTCGCCGTTCGGGCAGGAGCTGGACTCGCTGGCGGACGCGGTGTCGTTCGGGGTCGCGCCCGCCGCGATGGGGTTCGCGGCCGGCCTGCGGGGCGGCTGGGATGCCCTCTGCCTGGTCGCGTTCGTGGGCTGCGGCATCAGCCGGCTCGCGCGTTACAACGTCACCGCGTCGGCGCTGTCCGATCCCGCCGCCGCCGCCGGCACCGCCAAGGTCAGGCACTTCGAAGGCATGCCCATCCCGACCAGCCTGCTGCTGGTGATCGGCCTCGTCATCCTCGCGGCGACCGGCCACTGGCAGCAGGCGCTGCCGCTCGGGGCGGTCGAGCTCGGCCCGTTCACGCTCCACCCCCTCGCGCTGCTGTTCCTGCTGCACGGGAGTGCGATGATCAGCAAGACCCTGCGAATTCCCAAGCCATGACGGTGACCTGGACCGCGCCGACCCCGGCCCGCTGATCCCTCGGACGCCGCTCCCTCGTTTTCGCCGCGGAACAAGTCGCGGGCGCGCTCGTTCATGTGCTTGGAACGTCGGAGCGGGTGGCTTGCACCAGGGAGAGTCCTTGCACCGTGGGGGGTGCAAGCGGGTGCGTTGGCTGGCGGCGGCGGCGTGGTCTCGGGTGGTGTCGGCGGCGGCGGGTTGGATCCCGGAACCACGACGCCGCCGCGTACTTCGCCAGAGGCGGCAGCGTTCGCGAGCGGTCGAGCCCGAGCAAGCGGCGGCGGCCGCGAGCAGCAGCATCAGCCCCAGATTGAACGCGCGGCGTGCACGGTCCCACGACGTTAGCAGTTATGCTTCGCGAACCATGAGCCGGTACGTCGCGCTGCTGCGCGGGATCAACGTCGGCGGCAAGCACTCCATCCGGATGACCGACCTCAAGGCGTGCTTCGAGGCGCAAGGTCTCGACGACGTCGCCACCTACATTCAGAGCGGCAACGTCGTGTTCACCGCACGCGGCGGGTCGGCCGCAGAGATTTCACGTCGGCTCGAGGACGCGCTCGCGGAGCGGTTCGACTGCCACACCCGCGTGATGCTGCGCAGCCGCGCCGAGATGCGCGACGTCATCCGCCGCGCGCCGCGCGGGTTCGGCAGCAAGCCGGACGCGTTCCGCTACGACATCATCTTCTTGAACCCGCCGCTGACCGGCGCCGCGGCGGTGAAGAGCGTGCCCACGCGCGCCGGCGTGGATGAGGCGACGGCCGGCAAGGGCGTGCTCTACTTTTCGCGTCTCGTGGCGAGGGCGACTGAGAGCCAACTCGCCCGCGTCGTCAAGCTCCCCATTTACAAGAGCATGACGATTCGCAACTGGCGCACCACCACCACGCTCGCCCAAATGGTCGACGGCGAAGCCAGTTAGCCCGCGCCGCCTGCGGGGTAAACCAGAATTTCGAGCCGCGACCGGCCCCCCTCGTGACTTCGGAAGCGGCCACATTTATGCTGGCCGATCTCTTGGAAAACCCCGCGCCCGAGGCGGCCGGTAACGCCGCCGAGCACAGCGAGGCCGAGGACACCCCGGCCATCGTGCGCGAGGAACAGCAACTGCTCGCGGTGGTGCTGCGCAAGGTGGACGGCGGGGCGCCCAAGAAGGTCCGGATCGCCGTCGACGACGCGAGCGCGCTCATCGAGCTGCGCGACCAGCTGGCCACCGCGAAGCCGGAGGACCAGGGCTCGATCCTCGAACAGATGCACCGGATCGAGGCGCTGTCACGCCAGCGCGGCAAGGGCGACACGCCGCCGGTCGACCGCAAGTCGCCCTACTTCGGCCACCTGCGCCTGGAAGAAGCCGGCAAGCGGCGCGACGTGTTGATAGGCGCGCGCAGCTTCGTCGAGCCGGGCGGTGGCGTACAGATCGTCGACTGGCGGAACGCGCCGGTGTCGCGGCTGTTCTACCGCTACGAGGAAGGCGACAGCTACGAAGAGCGCCTCGGCGATCGTCAGGTCGAGGGCGAGATCCTCGCGCGCCGCACGGTCGCGATCGTAGACGCCGAGCTGCGGCGCGTGGCCTCGCCCCAGGGCACGTACTCGCGCGACTTTCGCACCGGCGCCTGGCGCGAGATGGCGGGCCGGCAAGCGCGACTGCACATCGCGCGCGACGGAAGCGCCGCCAGCATCGTCGCCCCCGCGCCGGGAAACACCACCCCTCCCGCCGCGCGCGACCCGGCCCCGGTAGCCGGTGCGCCGGCGGCCGCGGCGACGGCGGCGAGAGGAAAGCTCGGGTTCGAGGACTCGACCGCGCGCCGCCCCGACCGCCACCTGCCCGCGATCGCTGCGCTCATCGACCCGCGACAGTTCGAGCTCATCACCCAACCGTCTTCCGGGTTGATCGCGGTACAGGGCTCGGCGGGCAGCGGCAAGACCACCATCGGCCTCCACCGCATCGCCTACCTGGCGTTCGCCGAGCCGCGGCGGTTCCGGCCCGAACGCATGCTGGTGATCGTGTACCAGCGCGCGCTCGCGACCTACGTGTCCCGCGTGCTGCCGTCGCTCGACGTCCCGGGCGTCCCGGTGATGACGTTCGCGGGTTGGGCGGGCGCGGCGCGCGCGGCGGCGTTGCCCACGCTGGAGGTCAGCCTCACCGAGGAGACGCCGCCACTGGTGATGCGCGCCAAGGCCCACGGCGCGTTCCTCCGTATCATCGACGACCGCCAGGCCGAGCTCGCGGCCTGGTGCCGGGCCCGCCTCGACACCGAGGTCGCCGGCAAGGCCGGCGCGACCGCGGTGCTCGGGTTCTGGGACGGCACCTCGGGCGCGGTCGACGCCCGCGTGACGGCGCTCGCGACCTGGCTGCGCGACAACGCCGCGATCGATCCCGTCACCCGCAACGCGATCGAGAACGTCGGACGGACGTTGCGCGCGCGCACGCGCGACGTGCTGGGCGAGTGGGCGGCGCTGCTGACCGATCGCGCCGCGCTGGGCGGTGGTTTCGAACGTCACGCGCCCGGGCTGCTCTCGCCCGGACAGCTCGACGACATCCACCGCTGGTGTGTCGCCCGCGATCGGCTGCGGACCGGCGGCGCGTCGGAGGACGGTGAGGTGTTCGCGCTCGACGCCGAGGATGAGGCGCTGCTGTTGCGTATCTACCAGCGCCAGCGCGGCCGGCTGCCCGACGGGGCCAAGGGCGTGCTCGCCTACGAGCACCTGATGGTGGACGAGGTACAGGACTTCTCGCCCCTCGAGCTCGCGGTGCTGCTCGACGCGACGTCGGTCCAGCGCTCGGTGACGCTGGCGGGCGATACCGCGCAGGCGATAGCCCCCGAACACGGCTTCTCGAACTGGGCCGAGCTGCTCGACTTCCTCGAGATCGCGCACGAGCGCGTCGAGCCCCTACGCGTGAGCTATCGATCGACACGCGAGATCGTCGACGTTGCCGAGCACGTGCTCGGCCCGCTCATGGGCGACGTTCGCCCGGTCGCCCCGCGCCTGGGCGCGCCGGTGGAGTCGTTTCCGTTCGCGTCGCCGGGCGAGGCCACCGAGTTCCTTTCGCACGCGCTCAAGGAGCTGGTGCGCCTCGAGCCCGAGGCATCGGTCGCGCTGCTCGCGCGCCACCCCGAGCAGGCGCGGCTCTACTACGAGGCGCTCTCGCACGCCGAGGTCCCCAGCCTGCGGCTGGTCGCCGACCAGGACTTCTCGTTCACGGCGGGCATCGACGTGACCGACGTGCGGCAGTCGAAGGGCCTCGAGTTCGACATCGTCATCCTGCTCGAGGTCACCGACGCCTCGTATCCCGCCAGCGACGACGCCCGCCGCCTGCTGCACGTCGCGATGACGCGCGCTGCGCACCAGCTCTGGATCACCTTCACCGGCGCGGCGTCCCCGCTCTTGCCGCAGGGGCTCCGGTAGAATCGCGCCACCCGGCGCCAACTGCGCCCGCCCGCACCACCGCACCACCGCACCCGCGCCACCCGCCACCCGGCGCCCGGCGCCCGGCGCCACCGCGCCACCCGCTACCCGGCGCCACCCGCGCCACCCACGCCGCTCACGCCTCCCACGCCCGGGTCGCCGCCCACGCCACCCGCGCCACCCACGCCGGCTCGCCACCCACGCCGGCTCGCCTCTCGAGCCCGGGTCGCATGCCGAGGTCGGCTCGCTTCGTGGACGCGCGTCCGCGGAGCGCCAAACAAGCGGCGGTTGCCGGGCTTCGAGCGGTGACCTTCGCGCCGCGCGTTAGCATGAGTTCGACGCCGATAACGTGATCTACGGACCTCGGCGCAGGTTTCGCGCGGACTCGAAGGCGGCGGCTCGCCCCGCCGAAAGCGCCCGCGCGATGGCGCTCCGCGGACGCGCGTCCACGAAGCGAGCCGACCTCGGCATGCGACCGGGGCGTGGGCGGCGAGCCGGCGTGGGTGGCGAGCCGGCGTGGGCGGCGACCCGGCGTAGGTGGCGAGCCGGCGTGGGCGGCGACCCGGCGTGGGCGGCGACCCGGGCTCGAGAGGCGACCCGGCGTGCGTGGCGAGCCGGCGTGGGTGGCGAGCCGCGTGGGTGGCGAGCCGGCGTGGCGGCGACCCGGGCGTGGGAGGCGAGCCCGCCCGGCGCTAGTACCCCATCGCCGCGAGCGCCGCGTCGTGCACCGCGGGGCGGAAGCGCTTGAACCGATCGTCGGCGGGCACGGCGGGGTGGATCCGGTTCGAGAGCAGCACGATCCAGGTCTCGCGCGCTGGATCGATCCACAGCGAGCAGCCGGTGAACGCGAGGTGGCCCACCGCCTCGCGCGAGAGCCGCGTGCCCGCCTGCGAGTGCGCCGCCGCCGGGCCGTCCCAGCCCAGGCGCCAGGTCGACCCGGGCACGCCCGAGGGCGACCAGAAACTTCGGATCACGTCGCGGTCGACGAGCGGCCGCCGGCCTGCCTCGCCGCGGTGGGCGCGCACCAGCGCGCTGGCGATGGTCGAAACATCGGCGGCGGTGCTGAACAGGCCCGCATGCCCCGCGACACCGCCCATCGCCGCGGCGTTGAGGTCGTCGACTTCGCCGATCAGCACGTGCCCGCGCTCGGGGTCGAGCTCGGTAGCCGCGAAGGACCGCTCGCCCAGCCAGCGCGCGCGCGTGGCGACCTCGCCGAGAGAGAGGAACATCGTCGACTCGAGCCCGAGCGGCTGCACGATCTCGCGCGCCGCCAGCGCGTCGAGCCGCTCGTTCTCGGCCCGCTCGAGCAACCAGCCGAGCAACATGAACCCGAGGTCCGAGTAGACCGCGCGTGCGCCCGGCGGCGCCTCCAGCGGCTCGCGCGCCGCGAGCTCGAGCACCGTCCGCCGCCGATCTCGATCACCCTGCCCGCCCGGCGCGCGCCGCCAGAACGGCCGGTGGGCGGGCAGCCCGCTCGCGTGGCAGAGCAGCTGGCGCACCGTGATCTCGGCGCGGCCCGGCTCCGGCCCCACAGGTTCGGACACGAGCTCGGGCACCAGATCGACCACACGCCCGTCGAGCGCGATCCGTCCGGCGGCGACCGCTCGCATCGCGAGCACGCTGGTGACGACCGCCTTGGTCAGCGACGCGACATCGTACACGGTCTCGGCGAACACCGGCAGCCGCCGCGGCACGAGCTGGCGCGCCCCAAACGCCGCGTGGTACTGCACCTCCCCGCCCGCCGCGGCCAGCAGCACCAGGCCCGGAACCGTGCCGTCCTCCGCCGCCGCGGCGCACAAGTTCTCGAGCGGCTCGAACCGGAGCTTCATATCGAGCAAATATCATAGAGGAATTCCGACGCGCAGCCCCGTAGACCCGGGTCCCGTTTCCGGTTTACGCTGCGGGCGCTCATTTCATGAAGTTCGGCCAGTACGAGCTGCTCGAGCCGATCGCTATCGGCGGGATGGCCGAGGTGTTCAAGGGACGTGTGGTCGCGGCGGAGGGGTTCGAGAAGTACGTCGCGATCAAGCGGATCTTGCCCGACCTCGCGGCCGACGAACGTTTCGTCAAGATGTTGCTCACCGAGGCGCGCATCCACTCCGCGCTCTCTCACCGCAACATCGTCCAGATCCACGACCTCGGCATCTCGGAGGGCGGCGAGTACTTCATCGTCCTCGAGTACGTCGAAGGTTACGACCTGCGGGTCATCACCGATCAGCTCGGCCGCGAGAACGAGATCATCCCAGAGGCGCTGTCGCTGTACATCGCCGCCGAGATCGCCGACGGGCTGCACTTCGCGCACGAGATGCGCGGCCCGGACGGGCAGACGCTGGGCCTGGTTCACCGCGACGTCACGCCGTCCAACGTGCTCATCTCGTACGCGGGCGAGGTGAAGCTTTCGGACTTCGGTCTCGCCAAGCGGCGCCATGACAACTCCGTGGTCGGCAGCCTGAAGGGCAATCTGGTCTACATGTCTCCCGAGCAGGCGATGCAAGCGCCACTCGATCGCCGCACCGACATCTATTCGCTGGGCGCGATGCTCTACGAGATGATCACCGGGCGCCGGCTGCGCGAGATCACTGACGAGATCGCGGGCTGGAGCCAGGTCGCGTCGGGCGTGGTGCCGTCGGCGCGGGTGGTGCGGCCGGACCTCCCGGTACCGATCGAGCGGCTGCTCGACACCGCGCTCGCCCCCGATCCCGCCAATCGCTTTCCCGACGCGGCGAAGTTCGGCTCCGCGATCCGCGAGGTGCTGTCGTCGCTCAACATCCCGGTTGGCGCCAGCGATCTCGCCGCGCTGCTGGGCGCGATCGAACCGCCCCGGCGACCGCGCACCATCATGATGGAACCGTCGAAGGTGATCCGTCTCGGCTCCGAGGCGGCAGCCCTGGGCGAGGCGATCGCGGCGCCCCAGACGCCGGCGCCGGTGCTGGCGCCCGGCCTCACGCCGGCCGCGCCCAGGGCGACCGACCGGCAAGCTCGCTACCGCGATCCCGCGGCCACGCCGATGGTCGAGGTGCATCCACCCCAGGAGACCAGCGATCCGATGGCGACGCCGCCGCCCGCGGCGCCGCTGCCCCCGGCGCACGTGCGCGGCTACACGCCCCGGCCCCCCACCACCGGGCCCGCGCCGCGGCGCCGGTCGGCCACCCCGCCGCTGGGGGCGCCTTCCACGCCCCGCCAGACGAGCGATCGGCTGCGGGTCACGCCGCGCGTACCACATCCTGCCGCCGACGTGCCGCGCGCCACGCCCGCCGCCGGCACCCGCGCGCCCCGGCCGGGCGCCGACATCCCCGCCACCCCGCCTCCGGGCGCCCGCGCGCCACGACCAGGCGCCGACCTACGCATGACCCCAGCGGCCGGCACCAAGGTGCCGCGTCCGGGCGCCGACATTCCCAACCTGACCCCAGCCGCCGGCACCCGCGTGCCGCGTCCGGGTGCCGACATTCCCAACCTGACCCCAGCCGCCGGCACCCGCGTGCCGCGTCCGGGTGCCGACATCCCGCGCACGACGCCTGGCGCCGGCACCCGCGCCCCCCGTCCGGGCGCCGAGATTCGCCGCACCCCCGCGACGGGAATGCGCGCGCCTCGCCCGGACCCCGTGTTCCCGCCCGCGACGCCACCGACGGGCAACCGCGACGCGCGCCTCACGCCGCCCGCCGGGGTGAACGTCGGCGGCGCGGGTTCCCGTCGCGTTCCCGGCGCGGCGATTCCGGGGCGCGCCCCGACGGGCTCGTCGCGCCCGTTCGCGTCCACGCCGCCACTCGGCGTGCCCCCGATGCCGCCACAATCCGTGGCTGCGTCGCCGTCGCGACCAATGCGTGGCAGCGCGCCCGATTCGTCGCCGGGATCGCGCGGCCCGATGTTTCGTACCCCCTCGTACGGCGTCAAGCGCCCATCGGGCCGCGTGCTCGCGGTCGGCGGCGGCGGCACGACGAACGCGCGGCCGCTCTCGTATAACGCCAATCGCGAGTTGCACCAGACCGTGCGTATCCAGCTGAAATCGTCGGGCGGCTTGCGCGGCGGTATCGCGACCCTCGCCGTGCTGCTGATCGCCGCCGCAGCGATCGTCCACTTCGCGTTCGTTCCGCTGGACGTGCTCGCCACTTGGTGGAGCCCAGCGGCGCTGTCGATCGCGACCGACCCAAACGGCGCTTCGTTGAGCGTCGACGGCGTCCCGCTCGAGGCGCCCACGCCGGTCACGATCTCGATCAGACGCGATCGCGCCGACCACGTCGTCGAAGCTCGGCTTCCCGGATTCCGATCGGCGCGCGCGATCATGCGCTATGACCACTCACTCGGCCTCTCCTTCCTGCTGCCGCTGGAAAGGGACCCGGCCACCGCCGCCGCGCCACCCCCCGTCCCCCGCCCCGCCGGTGCCCCCGACGCGGGTAACTAGCCGCCCCCGCGCGCAGCGCGGGTTCGCGGCTACTCTTTCCTGATGTAGTCGCTCAGCTCGGGCGGCGGCACGCGCCGTGTGACGGCCAACGTTCGACGACACGCACCTTCTTAGTCGCCTGCTTCACCACCGGCATCCGACACAAGGTTGCGGGTTTAGGAGGTGGTGGAGGCGGCGGCTCGACATACCCGGGACCGGCCACCGCCGCCGTCGTCGGTCCGGCAACCGCGAGATGCCCGCGAAACCGCCGCACCATCTTCCGGCCGATCCCTTTGATCCGCACCAGCTCGTCCACGGTCTTGAACGGACGCTTCGTCCGGTAGCGAACGATCTCCGTCGCCTTCGCGGGCCCCACCCCGGGCAGCAACCCCAGTACTTCCGGCGGCGCGGTATTCAAATTGACGACGCCGTCGATCGCCTTGGCGCCGTGCACCGGTGACGGCGCCAGCACGATCGAGAGAACTAGCCAAACCGCCAGCCTGAGACCTGCACGCACGCCCGACTTCTCGGCCAGCGCTCGACCGAGTTGCCTCCGGCGTCAGTCCGCGATGAACGGGGCGCAGAACGCGGTCGAAGCGCCGACCGTGGCGGAGAGCACCATGCTGCCCTTGCGTCCGGTCTGCCGGCACTCGTAGCCTTCGCGGCAGTCACCGTTGGTCTCGCACACGAACGCGCAGTACCGCTTCTCGGTGTCACGGCGCGCACACACCCCGGAGTCGAGGCAGAGCTCGTCGCTGTCGCACGTCGATGGCTGCGTCGGATCGCACGGCTCGGTGAGGAACGTCGCCGGGAACTGCCGCACGCAGGTCGACTCTTCGGGGCACGTCGTCTCGTCGCACCCGTTCACGGTGCAGTACCCGCCCGGCTGCGAAACATCGCACGCGCGCGATCCGTTCGGGTTGCAGTCCGCGGGCACGGTGCACTCGTCGCCGATCTGGCGACTGCAGCCGGCGCCGGCGGCGAGGCCCGCCGCCACAGCGAGCCAGACCAACATCGATGCACGCGCGCGAATCACGGGTGCCGTTTGTACCTTGAAGCTTGGTTGCTGACCAGACCGGGCATCAGACATCCGATCGCCGGGCACGAATCTTGTAGAGCCTCGGGTTAAGCACATGCGTCATCGGATCGAGACCGCCGTCGCCCGGACCGGGTTGCCCAGTCAAATCGGGGGCTCAGGTGGAATGTCGGCGTCGATTGGCGCGCTGGCGAGTTTCGAAACTCGTGGCCCCCGGCCCCTAACTCATCTTCGTGGCCCCACGCGACCACTCCCCCTCGTGGGCGAGCCGTAGATACCAAGTTCCAGCCGGGTCAGTTGCCGCATTCCTGCTCCCCCAGGAAATTCCCAGGGCGGGGCTGACCCGGCGCTTTTGTCACTACATCTGGAACCCTGAAAGGTTCCAGACCTCCCGCGACGAGCTCCGGCGGGCACAGCCTGCCTACGCTCACGTCACTACATCAGGAACCCTGAAAGGGTTCCAGGCCTCCCGCGACGAGCTCCGGCGGGCACAGCCCGCCTTAGCCCGCCTACGCTCACGCGTCTTCTGGATCCCTTCTCGCGCTCACGCGCTTTTTCGTCACCTTGAGCGACGTGATATCCTCCCCACATGCTCCTGCTTTCACGCACCTCCGTGCGTAGCTGGGGGTGGGACCGCGCCGGGTCTGCGGCTAGAGCCGGCTCCTCGGCGCAGGGTTCCAAAGGCAGACGCGTGAGCGGAGGCGAGCTCTGCTCGCCGGAGCTCGTCGCGGGAGGTTTGGAACCCTCCCAGGGTTCCAAAGGCAGATGAAGGTCCGGTTTTGGGGCGTGCGGGGATCGCTTCCCGTCCCAGGGGCGCGGACCGAACGCTACGGCGGCAACACCTCGTGCGTCGAGGTGAGGTCGGCGTCGGGCACGCGCGTGGTGGTCGACGCCGGCACCGGCATCCGCAAGCTCGGCAAGGAGCTGGCCGGCACCGGCGAGGGTGGGCATTCGGAGATCCACCTGCTCATCAGCCACACCCACTGGGACCACATCCAGGGGCTGCCGTATTTCGCGCCGCTCTACCAGAAGGGGAACAAGCTCCAGGTCTACGCCCGCAAGCGAGACGACCTGCACCTGCGCGCCGTGTTCGCGTCACAGACCGACGACCCGTATTTCCCGGTGCCGTTCGACGAGACGCAGGCGGAGATCGGGTTCCGCGAGTTGCCCGACGCCGCGAGGTTCGACATCGCCGACGTCAAGATCGCCTGCGCGCGCCTCAACCACCCCTACATCGCCACCGCGTACCGGCTGACCGTCGACGGCGCGACCGTCGTCTACGTCTCGGACACCGCGCCGTTCTCCGACATCTTGTTCGAGGACGAATTCGTGGCGCGCCCGCCCGGCCCGGGCGCCGAGCTGCCGACCCGCGACAAGCAGAAGCTTGAGCGCATGCGCGAAGGCGTCGTCAGGCTCTGCGACGGCGCCGACCTCGTCATCTACGACACCATGTTCACGCCCGAGGACTACACGCGCATCCCGCACTACGGTCACTCGCGGCCTTCCGACGCGGTCGACGTATGCCGCCAGGCGGGCGCGACCAAGCTGGCCCTCTTCCACCACGCGCCCGAGCGCACCGACGCCGAGATCGACACCATCTTGGGATCGACGCGCTCGGCGGCGGCGGCGACGGGAAGCGCGCTGGAAGTCATCGCGGCGTACGAGGGGCTCGAAGTCGACCTCGCGCGAGGGAAGTCATAGTGGAAATCAGTTTCTGGGGCGTGCGCGGTTCGATCCCAGCACCGGGACCTGCCACCGTGCGCTACGGCGGCAACACCTCGTGCGTGTCGCTGCGACCGAGCGGCAACGACGGCCGGCTGATCGTCCTCGACTGCGGGACGGGAGCGCGCAACCTCGGCAACATGTTGATGGAGGGCCCGTTCGGCCAGGGCAAGGGTGAAGCGAGCATCCTGCTGTCGCACGCGCACTGGGATCACATCCAGGGCTTCCCGTTCTTCGTGCCGCTCTACCAGCCCGGCAACAAGTTCCACATCTTCGGGGGCGCCAAGAGCTCAGCGCTGCTGGAGGGCATCCTCGAGGGTCAGATGGCGCCACAGTACTTCCCGGTGCAGACGCTCAAGAACATGGGGGCGACCATCGACATCTCGGCGATCGCCGAGGGCACGCCGTTCCAGGTCGAGCGCTGCGCGGTCCGCGCGCGCACGAACCCGCACGGCCGCGCCGGCGCGCTCGCGTTCCGGATCGAGGACGCGGGACGCTCCGTGGTGTACGCGAGCGACGCCGGCTATGGACCCGAGGGTCCGCCGGCGGCGTCGCTCGACCTCTACCGGGGAGCCGACGTGCTGATCCACGACAGCACCTACACGCCCGAGGACCGCAAGCGCTACGCGCCGCGCGGATTCTCGTCGGTCGAGGACGCGGTCGCGGCCGCGGTCGCGGCCGCGGTCAAGCGGCTGGTGCTGTTCCACTACGACCAGGACTACAGCGACAGCGAGGTCGACGCGCTGCTGGCGCGCGGGCGGCGCTTGCTCGACGAACGCGGGGGAAAGTCGATCGAGCTCGTCGGCGCTATCGAAGGTTCGACCCTGAAGATTTAGCCCGCGGCCAGGTAGCCCTTGGACAGCAGGCCGACGAGCTTCTCGGCGATCACGAGGTCCGTCGCTGGCGCGTGGTCGAACAGCTGGCCGACGGTCTTCACTTCGAGCGCCGCCTGGAACAGGTCGAGCTCCTCGGGGCCGAGATCGCGCAGCTTGACCTTGAGCGGACGCGGCACACCGACCGGCGACGAGAACGCCGGCAGCTTCTCGAGCTGAACCCGGTACTCGTCCAGCTGGCGCATGCCTTCCATCAGCAGCGCTTCGGTCGAGTCCTCGATCTCCTCCAGCACCGCTGACTCATCCGGGGGCTCGAGCTCGAAGCCGCCCTGGGTCCAGCCCAACATACGAACGAACGCCTTGCGGGCGCTGACGTTGTATTGACCTTCCATGCTGGCGAAGTAGATGTGGCCCTTGCGAAAGAACAGCTTGCCGACGTGCTGCTCGGAGCGCACGACGAGCACGCCCGACTTGCGGCTCGTCGATAGCAGCTGCAGCAGATCGGGCAACGGGATCTCCTCGATGTTGCCCGCCATCGACTTGGGCGCCACCGCGCGGCGGTTGGCGGCAACCGCCATCTTCGAGCGCGCCTCGGTCTCGCTCATGCTGCTGGTCGACTCACCCTCGACGTAGACGATCTTGATGATCGAGGTCCCGATCAGGATGCGGTCCCCGTCCTTGAGATCGGCCTTGCGGACCTTTTCGCCGTTGACGAACGTCCCGTTGGTCGAGCCGAGGTCCTGGATCGTGACCGCGTTCTCGTCGGTGGTGATCTTGGCGTGCTTGCGCGACACCATGTCCTCCACCAGCACCATGTCCAGGTCGGATGACCGGCCGATGATGATCTCGCGGTGTGGGCGGAGCGGAAACTCCCCGCCCTGATATTTGCCCGAGATGAACCGCAGCGCCCATTGCGCGGTTTCCTGTCCTCCGGCGCCTCCGTCGGAGACCATGTCGCGTGGTCTAAACGTGCTCAAAACTTGACAATGTTAAGGTCGGTCGCGGTTTGCGTCAACCTTCGACCGGTTTCCCAGCCGACGGGTTTTGGAGGAGGAGGTCGGCGATCAGGTCGGCGACCTCGGAGTCGACCAGCAGCCCCGAGTGGCCGGTAGGTAGGGAGATGTGGCGTACGCCGTCCAGCACCGTGCTGGCGAGGGGCGCGAGCCAGTCACGGACGGCGCCGATCGACACCACGTCCGCGTCCGGCGGCAGCGGTCGTTCGCCGAGCTCGCGCAGGAACGGGCTGCCGGGCAGCAGTTGCAGGCTGGCGAGCCCGAGCGGGGCGGTGACCAGCCCGAACAGCGCCGACCACGTCCCCTGCGTCGGGGTTCCCAACATGACCAGCCGGCGGACCCGGTGGCGGCCGCCCAGGCGTTTGAGATAGTCGAGCCCCACGAGGCCCCCCATCGAGTGGCCAACGATGTCGACCCGGGTGACGTCGGTCTGGGCGATGATCGACTCGACCTTGCGTGCGATGAGACCGGCCGAGTCGCGGATGTCGCCGAGGTGCACGAGGCCGAGCGGGTAGCTCATCACCACCAGGCCCCGGGCGGTCAGGTGGCGTTCCAAGAGGTGCAGCGACCCGCGCGTCGCCAAATAACCGTGTATGAGCAGCACCGGCGGCTGCCCGGCGGGCACGTCGCCCACGCGCTCGGGCGGACGCCACGCGCGCCGCGCGCGGTTGCCGCGCAGGAGTTGGCGCAGGTACAGCGCCGCGTGACCGGAGTCGGCGACGCCGCCCGCGACCCCGCCGCGTACCTCGTCGACCACCTCGGCCGCGGTGTCGGCGACCTGGCGGCCGAGCTCGCGAACGCGCGCGCCAATCTGGTCGAGTCGTCGGCCGAGTCGTTCGCCGAGCAACCCCACCGTCACTCCGACGATTCGCGCAACCCGTGTTTGCGAAGCAGCTCGCGCAGGTGCTTGCGATCGACCTCGGCCGCGCGCGCCGCCGCCGACAGGTTGCCTTGGTGTCGCTTGAGCAGCGTCCGGATGTACTCGCGCTCGAAGCTGTCGACGACCTGCGCCTTCGCCTCCTTGAACGGCAGGTCGACGTTCATCGCGCCCGCGATTCCCGCGCCCGCGCCGACGACCGGCCGCTCGTCGAGCGCCTCGTCAATCTCCAGCCGCTCGCCATGGCTGAGCGCGCACGCACGTTCGATCACGTTCCGCAGCTCGCGCACGTTGCCGTACCAGTTGTGCTTGCGCAGGCGATCGAGGTCGCCGGGCGCGATCGCCATCGGCGAATCGGGGTGGAACTGGCGGATGAAGTGCTCGACCAAGAGCGGGATGTCGTCCGACCGCTCTCGCAACGGCGGCACCAGCATGCGCACGACGGCCAGCCGGTAGTAGAGGTCCTCGCGGAAGCGGCGGCCCGCGATCTCGGCGCGCAGGTTGCGGTTGGTCGCCGCCACCACACGCACCGACGCACGGCTGTACGACGTTGCGCCCACCGGACGCACGCTCTGCTTGTCGAGCGCGCGCAACAGCGCGGGCTGCACGCCGGGCGCGAGCTCGCCCACCTCGTCGAGGAACAGGGTGCCGCCATCGGCCTCCTCGAACGCGCCCGGACGATCGGTGAGCGCGCCCGTGAACGCGCCGCGGACGTGTCCGAACAGCGCCGACTCGATCAGCTCGTCGGGCACCGCGCCGCAGTCGAACACCACGAACGGGCCGTCCTTGCGTGGACTGTGGCGGTGGATCTCTTCGGCGAAAAGCTCCTTGCCGGTGCCGGTCTCGCCCTCGATCAGCACCGTCGCGTCGGTCGCGGCGACGTCGCCCAGCAGCCGGAACAGCCGGCGCAGCTTCGGGTCTCGCCCCACGAGCGCGCCGTAGCTTTCTTCCTCCGAGGGGGGAAGCTCGACGATCTCTTCCTGCGGCACGTACTTGATCACGGTCTTGCCGATCGTCACCTCGGTGCCGAACCCAAGCGTCAGCTCCTGGAACCGCGCGCCCTGCACGTACGAGCCGTTGGTGGAGCCGAGATCGCGGAGCAGCACCCCGCCCGCGCCCGGCTCGACCCCCAGGTGTTTGCGCGAGATCGTCGGGTCGGAGAGCAGCACGTCGCAGCCGCCGCCCGAACCGATGGTGATCTGGTTCTCGGCGATCGAGATCGCGTCGCCACGATCGGGACCTTTGATGACCAGCAGTCGGCCGCGGCCGGCCTGGCGGATGATGGCCGCGCCTGCGTCCAGGAGGCTGGTCGCCGTCTTTTCGATCATCGTTCGCGTTCTGGTTCGCGTTCTGGTTCGCGGTCTATTTGGGGGCTGTCTTCGACTTGGGAACCACGACCGGCGCCGGCGGCGGCGGCGGCGACGCGCGCGCGGGCGCCAACGCCGACGCCGGCGCCAACGCCGACGCCGGCGCAACGACGGCTTCCACCGTCGCGACGTCGTTGCGGGTGACGATCTCACCCAGCTTCGCGCCGCCCACCGCGGCGGCGAGGCCGACGATCACCATCAGGATTGAAGGGGGACCCGACGACCGTCGCGGGGCGTAGACCTGCCCCGAATCGCGCCCGAAGTCCACCGTCTCGGGCGCGTTGAAGTCGAAGCTGCCGCCGCCGTTGTAGCCGGGCTGGTGCGGCGGCGCCGGGGGCATGTGCAGGTTCGCCGCGTACCCCGGATCGAGGTAGCCGCCGGGCCGCGGCAACCCCGCGGGGCGACCGAGCGGCGGGCCCATCGGCGCGGCGCCGAAGCTGGCCAACGGCAGCGCGGGCGGCGGGAAGGTCGACGACACCCCCGGCAGTGGCGGCGGCGCCGCGAACCCCGAGGATGCAAACGCGGAGGCGGCGGCGACACCGCCTAGCTGCGGCACGTCCTCGACGCCGTCGAACGTGGGGGCGGGAGTGGGCGGGAAGTCGTCGGCGTCGAAGGGCGATTCGGGCGGCAGCGGCGCGGCCAGCGCGTGCGCGGGGGGCGGGGGCGGAATCGTGATGCGCCGTTTGGGCGGCGCGAGCGGCGGCGGCGGCGTGAGGTTCGGATCGCGGACGCGGGTCGGCGCGTCGTCGTCGTCGTCATCGAGCGAGACGAACGCGTCGTGGGCGCTGGCCTCGGGATCGGCGAGACGGCGGGTCGTCTCTTCGTTGTCGGCGCGCGTCGGGTCGTCACCCGAGTCCGAGAACTCGTCGTCGAACTTACTACCGCCGGCGGCCGAAAGCCCGAGCCTGCTGCGGAGGTCAGGTTTGACACCGCGCGAATCCACGCTCATTGGACTTACCACGTCGGCGCCGCCCGCGACGTACAACTTTGACCCGTCGAGGACCAAGCCGATCGAGCTCGCCTCCTTGCCCTCGAGCTCCATCGCCGGGATCTTCTGCGTGGAGGGATCGCCGCCGGTCGCGGCGGGGCGCTCCTCGTTGAGCCAGGTGGACGGATCCTTGCCCAGGATGAAACGCAGGTGATCGCCGAGCTGCGGCGCGGAGAACAGCAGGCCGTGTCGGTGACCGACCTGCCGCAGCGCTTCCGCGAACGCGACCGCGTCCTGATAGCGATCGCCGGGGTTCTCGCTGAGCGCGGTCGCGAGTACGACGTCCAGCGCGTGCGGCAGGCTCTTGCGCTTCTTCGACGGCGGGACGATGGGCTGGTTGTAGATGACGTCCGCGGGCGTCGACAGGTCACCGACGAACAGCCGCTCGAGCGTGAGCGCCTCGTAGAGGCACACCGCCAGCGAGTACAGATCGGTGCGGTGATCGATCGGCTTGCTCCGCGCCTGCTCGGGCGACATGTAGCCGACCTTGCCGCGCACGCGATAGAACACCGACGAGTGGGTGGCGGCCTTGGCGATGCCGAAGTCGGAGAGCTTCACCTCGCCCTGCCCCGAGCACAGAATGTTCGAGGGAGAGACGTCGCGGTGAATGATCGCCATCGACTCGCCGTTCGGCGTCTTGCGCGCGTGCGCGTAGGCGAGGCCAGAGAGAATCTCGAGCCCGATGTGCAGCGCCGCCGCGGGGGCGAGCTCGCGGCGCCGCAGCTTGGCTCGCCGGATGATGCTGCGCAGGTCGATGCCGCGCACGTACTCCATCACGATGAACAGCGACTCCTCCGACTCGACCAAGTCGAAGGTGTGGACGATGTTCGTGTGATCCAGCGTCCCGGAGATCTTCGCTTCGCGAAAGAACAGGTCGCGGAACTCGGGCCGTGCGGTGTACTCGGGCAAGAGCTGCTTGAGCACGACCTCCTTCTCGAACCCGCCCGGTCCGAGCTTCTTGCCGACGTAGATCGCCCCCATCCCGCCCTCGGTGAGGTACCGCTCGATCCGGTAGCGCCGGGCCGAGGCGGACTCCTGGGGGGTAGCGGTCATCCCCGTCGAGGGTAGGATCGCGAAACCCAAGTTTCAATGCCCAGTTACAAGCAGACCGCGCTCCACACCCTTCGCGACCGCCGCGTCGACGGTGAGCGTCAAGCTGAACGCGCCCTGGCGGAGGCGCTGGCCGCCGAGCGTCGGGCCGAAACCGAGGCCGCGCGGCTCGCCGCGGCGGTCGGCGACGCCCGCGCCGCGGCAACCACGGCCCGGGGCGCCGAGTCGACCGGTGGGTCGGCACGAGAGCGCGCCACAGACGCGCAAGCACGCCGGCTCTATCGCAACCGTCTCGACGACCGTGTGCGCGCCGCCGTCGACGCGCTCGCGGGCCATCAAAACGGCGCGTTCGCCGACGCGATCCGCGGCCGCGAAGCCGCGCGCGCCGCCCTCGTGACCGCCCGCCAGCGTCGTGAAGTCGTCGACAAGGCGATCGCCAAGCGCGAAGCCGCCGCGCGCCGCGACGTCGAGCGCCGTGCCGACGCCGACCAGGACGACCGCGGGCGCCGGACGCGCTGACCGCAAATGTCGACCGTCGGCGACCGCGAGCGGGTACTAGACGTGGCAATGCCGGCGCACGGACGATTTCGCGGCGCGTGGATGGCCGCGGTCGTCGCGATCGCGGCCATCGCGGCGGCGTGCGACGACGAGGTCCCGCGACCGACCGGCCCGGCGTCGGTCGGCCCGATCGAGCTTCCCGATGGACAGACCATCGGCGGTGCCGCCCGCCGCCTCGGGGTGGAGGATGGCCCGCGGTTTTCGGGAGTCGCGTCGATCGCGCTCGCGGGCCAAACCTGCAGCGGTTCGTTCGTCGTGCCGCCCGGGCTCGACCTCGAGCGCGACGGGCCGGCGTATCTGCTCACGGCCGGGCATTGCTTGCTCGGCGCCGGGAGCGCGCCCAACCAGATCGAATTCGACGTCGAGCTCCAGCCGCGACCCGATGGCGTTCGCTTCCGTCACTTCGCCGATTCGCCGGGCGCGGCGACGGTGGTGCAGGCCGAGCGGGTGATGTTCGCGACCCTCAAGGGCGTCGACCTCGCGATCGTCGAGCTCGTGCCCAGCCGGCGCGCTCTGCGCGCCGCGGGCGTGGTGCCGTTCCTGCTCGCGGCGACCGCGAGCGCCGACGGCGACGACATCGCGTACGCCGGACATCCGCAGCTCACCGACCCGCTGGCTCCCGCGGTGCTGGGTGCGTGCCGGCAGTTGCGGCGCGCGCCGCTCGTGCTCGAGGGGCAGTTTCACTGGTGGGACGTGGTGGTGAACATGTGCCAGGGCACGGGGCCGGGCGCGTCGGGCTCGCCCGTGTTCGCGCTCGCCACCGGCGAGGTGATCGGGGTGCTCAACACCGGCGTCCAGGTTGGCGAGGCGAGCGTGCCGTGCGCGATCAACCACCCCTGTGAGGCGCAGCCCGCGTTCCGGTCGGTCGAAGGCGCGAGCTACGCGATCCCGGTGCACGGCCTCGGCGGTTGCTTCGACGCCGACGGGCGGTTCGACCGCGGGCACGACACGTGCCGGCTCGACCGCGACGTCCAGATGCAGCCGACGCGCGAGCGCATCGTCGTCGCCTCCAACCCGGGCGGCGCAGTCACGTTGTCGGAGCCGCTCGCCGCGCGCGGTCTCACCCACTACCGCACGCTCGCCGGCCCTGCCGACGCGCTCGACTGCCGCGATCCGAGCGGCTACGGGCCGATCGTCGCGCGATCCGACGCCCCATCGCTGGCGGCGACGGTGGCCGGCGATCCGGGGGAGTACCTGCTTTGCGTTCGCGCCGGTGCCGGCGCAGATGACGGCGCCGGCTGGCAAGACCCGTGGACGCCGACGGTCGTGCGGATCACCGTGCAGTGACCTGGATGGCCTGAGCCGGCTACCCGATGTCGAGCTTGCGGATCATCTCGCACATCGTGCGATAGGGAACGCCGGCGCGGCGGGCGGCTTCCTGGCGGCTGCCGCTCTCGGTGAGCAGGTAACGGATGTAGCTCTCACGGAACTGCATCTCGGCGGTGGGCAGCGGCATGCTGGTGGGCCGATCGGTCGCGGCGGACAACGTGGGCGGGCGCGGCACCGCGGCCAGCGCGGCGGCCGCGACGCGCCGGAGCAAGGCGCCGCGCGCGAGCAGATCGCCCGAGCGCGCCAACCACGGCAGCAGATCGCGCGCGTGAACGATACGTGTGATGCCGAGGACGGAGGCAGCCGCCACCTCGGGCGCGGCTGGGTCGTCGCCGTAGAACACGACCTCGGCGAAAGGGTTGCGCTGCACCGCCATCGCGCCCGTCGCGAGCGCGGCGGCCTGCCGCCCACCGAGGGCGAGCAGCACGAGGTCGGCGGGCAGCTCATGCCCGATCGTGCGGCCGTCAGGCGCCGACACGATCACCGCGATGTCCGTGTTCCCCTTCATCACGGACGCGATCGACGATGCGCGAAGCTGGTTGTCGTCCGCGATCACGACCCGCGCCACCTCGTGCTGGTGATGCGCGTCCATGTCGTTGGTTCCGGCCGATTGCCCCGTCGTATTCATAAGAGGGTCCTCCCAATAGAAAGACGCGCGACTCGGACGATCATGCGAATTTGATGACGCGACGAGCAATGTTGCCCGCCTCGCCGATCGGGCGCGCCATCGGAGCGAGATCCGAACCTCGTCGAATTCCACAATAGTATTAGTGACATAGATAAGCCGTCGGGCGCGTGCGTCAAACCAACCGGTGTTCTAGTGGATCCGAAACAGCGCAATCGATCAGAACGACCACCCGACGTTGAGGTTCAGCATCGGTATCGTTTTCGCGTCGGACGACGAACTGCCGCTCGAGGACTGCCCGGCGAGAAACAACCGCTCGAATCCGAGTTGGGCGTCGAAGGTGAACCCGATCCCCGCCGTGAACTTGTAACCGAGGAAAGGTCCGACTGCCGTCCCGGCGGCGACCGCGGACTCGACACTGGTTGAGCCGCTGGCGTGAAGATAGAGCAGCTCGGCGCCAAGCTGCATTCCATGCCGGAAGTCGCCGAGCACGTAGTAGCGAAACTGGCCGCCGACCTCGTACACGCTGACCTTGACCTTCGGACCACCGTCGTCGACGGTGACACTGCCCGCGCCCAGCACCAGGGCGACTCCCATCTTCGGCATCACGCGAACCTCACCGGTCAGCTCGAAAACCGGCAACGTGAGATGAATCGGCGACCACGTCACCGCCACGAACGGAACGTACGGCTCCGGCGCCGGCGGGCTCTGCCCTGCCTCGGTCGACGGAGGAGGCGTTTGGGCGAACGCCGTGGAGCTCGCGAGGACGACAACCACCAGACCCGACAGCGCACAGAACCTAGTCTTCCGCATGCGGCACCTTTCTCGTCGACGACGGCGCGGCCGCTGAGCGATCCCGACCGCGCCGCCGAACGGTGCACCCATCGTGCCACGAGTCGCCGCCGCGAGATGCTGCCGGTTCGCAGCCGTCGCCTCCGCCTGCCGACGACATTTGGATCACGGTCGGGCGTTGGGCGGGCACCCACGGGCCCGAGTTCGATGGTGCTGGCCCGGCCCAGCGGTTTTAGCTAGTCTCCGCCGCGCAGTCGCAAAACATCGGGCGCGTAGCTCATATGGATAGAGCACCGGCCTCCGGAGCCGGGGGTAGTGAGTTCGAATCTCGCCGCGCCCACACTTCCAGGTCAGCGATATCGCTGGCGTCGCGGGGCCAAAGATCGCGTCATGAGCGCCGCCGTCGGCCGTTTGGACCACGGCTGGACCAAACTTTTTCGCAGAGGGTGGCTAACGCCGGCGAATCTTTGGAGAGGGCGGGAGGCTGCCGAATGCCGAACGAGAGGCGATCGATCTCGGCGCGGAGATAGTCGGGAACGAGGTGACCGTAAACCTCCGTCGCGATGCGCGGGTCGCTGTGACGGAGGATTCGCTGCACGGCGGCCGGTTCGCACCGGCCATGAGGAGCAGGCTGGCGGTCGTGTGCCGTAGGTCGTGGAAGCGGATCGGCCGCACCTTGGCCTTGGGCCAGAGCTTCATGTTGCATTCGGGGCAGTGGCGAAGCTCGGCGTCCTGCGCGAGCTGCGCATGGCCGCAGCCTTTGCGTCGGCACACGTGCTCGCACGCGAGCACGATCCTGCGCGCGCGAGAGCGGGTTGCAGGACGTTCTCGATGTCGACGTCCTCCCTCATCATCGAGCCATCGAGACGCGGGAACACGAACTCCGAAGGCGAGACTTCCATCGCGTAACTCAGGAATGGCAGGAGCTCGCTGGCGATAGGAACGGCTTCCTCGTGTTGTCCCTTCGTCGTGTTCCGGTAGTGGCCTCAGTCCTGTGGGAGGACTGGCGCGTGGCGGCACGCATCTCGCGCTTACTTGAATCGCCCACGTCACGACGGGGCGGGGCGAGGAGATACGCAAGTTGTCACGAGAGGAGACACCTTGCGTTCCCAAACCGGGGCTACGTCATACGCGAGTTCGGGCAGTGGATCGCAGGCCTTCCGAAGTCTCGGTTCGCGGATCATGGGAGGTTGACGCTGGGTGGGACGCAAGCATCGCGGAGGAGAACGCAGCGGACGATCGACCATGCGGTTTCGCAGCCGAAGGGTCTTGTCTCGTCAGGGTCGGTCTGCCCGGGATTTGCTCGATCGGATCGCATCCCATTGAACGCCATCTCGGATCACGTTCGCGCCCAAGGACGTGCAGTTCGTGCGCTCCTTGATGGAACCCTTCCCGCCGCGAAGGCACGTTGCTCTGGCTTCCGACTCGGGCCAGAAACTCGCCTTGACTGCATCCAGGAGGTCTACTACCCGTAAGCAGGGGAAAACCCATGGCTGAGCCAACGCGCCCACGGTTCCTATCCATTCCTGATCGATATCTTGAAGACGTGAAGACCCTCCTCCGGCTCACGACCGAGCAGATGCGAGGGCTGGCGGCGACTCAGACAACCGAGCTATTGAAGTCGGAAGACGCGCTCGCGAAGGTGGCTGAAGCAACGGGCCTTTCGAAGAGCGAGGCACTGGATGCGTGGAGTGCTGCGACGAACATCGTGCGTCAGCGTCGTCGAGAAAAGCTCAACGACGAGACATTGCTGTCTGAGCTCACGGCCTTGGCCCCTGAGGAAGCGCGAGCGCTAACGCCCGATCAGAAGAGCATCCTTCTTGGGCAGGTACTTGCCGACTCGGATGACGCGTACCGACTCCAGAAAGCTGAGTACCTAAGAAGTGCAATCGTGCCGGTTCTCGTCGGAGCCCGGAGCGTGTGCGAGCTGCGACCCCTTCTCGATCGAGAGAAGAAAGAAGTGGAAGGTGCTGCCCTTGTTGCAGTCTTTACTCTAGAAACGCATGACGAGTCTCACGACGACCAAGACCTAGTATTCCAAGTGACTCGCTCAACTCTCGCGACGCTTAAGAAGTGCATAGAAGAGACTGAAAAGAAGCTTGATGTTGTCGAAAAAGCCTTTAAAATTAAGCTGTTTTGACGATGGATTTGGAACGAGCGGAAGGGCGGAGGACGGCGAGGCGTGCGGGAACCCGATACCGAGTCCCTGCGGTCAGGATGCCGCATGAATGGATTGTGCCGTGTACGCTTCGGCCAGGTTCGGAATCCCACTCGGACCTTGAGACTGTCGACCGGGCTGCGCGCCTTTTGCATGCTATTCGAAACGCCGACCTCGTTTTCTCGCGCGGCACGATCGATGACGCGAACAAAAGCATAACGCCTCCCGCCGATCAGTTGTGGAGGGTCGCTCGTTCCGCGAGCGCGCAGACCCAGGCTCGGATGGAAGCACTGTCCGAGCTGATCGTGCGCGTTGAATCCGCAGCAGTGGCCGAATTCATCGCTTCGGATCTCTTGGATGCTGCGGACTCGCCTTGGCACAGAGGACTCGTCCTGCTGGCGGAGCGCGTTTCTGCGTCCAATCAGACAACGCGAGACAAACTTAGGCGCGCTCTCTTAGAACACGCGCTCATTTTCCGCGATGCTCAAGATCCTGGCGCGGACCCGCCTCTCTGGGCCGCTCTCCGTCGGTACGGTAGCCTCGTTCCGATTCAGGACGTCCCTTCATTCCTGGCTTTCTTGAGGCCGCAGGATCGGAACAAGACGAAGCAAACTGTTCTACAAGTGCTCCAAAACATCCTAAGCAATGAGCTCCTTCCGAATGGAAGCGACTTCACTCCGCTGAGGAAGCGCATTGCTGAGCTCGCTCAAAAGCATCTTGATGCAGATCTCTTGGGGTCTGCGGAAAATGCCGCAATGGCGCTGAACTGTTATTGCACCGTTGTCCTAGCGGACGCAGACGCCGAGGAAATGACGAAGCGTCTACTGACATTGAGTCGTCCGGGTCTCGCGACAGCCGCCACAAGAATTTTGGCAAGCGCGCGTAAGCGTCGCGCACGCGCCTTCGATTCTTCAGAATCCCTCGATCGCGTTCTGACGCTGCTGCAGCCGCCGCAAACGTAGCGTGCCAGCGCTTGTTGTACCCACGGAGGGCTGCGACCTCGAGCGCCTGGGCGTCGTCGGCTCGTACTCCACGCCCACCACCTTTGTCAGTCACGCAGGCCTGGCGAACTCGTCGGTAGCGATCACCAGCCCTGGCTTAGAGATCGCGGTGATCGAGTGTGGAGCGACGCCCGGGCTCGTAGTGGACTGCTCGGGACGAATGCCAGCTCACGTTGCCGGATCCTGCTCGCTTAGCCGCGACGAAGCCGACCAAATTGCGACGTGGATCGAGGACGTTCGAACCCGTTCGCCCGGGCTCGTCTATGCGGCCCTGCCCGCAGTCGGCGAACGCATTGACGACACAACAGGGCGAGTCATCGCGCGAACATTCAGCTGCGCTGGATTTGTCCATGCGGCGTACGAGGAAGGAGCCGGCATCGTTCTTCTCGTACCAGAGAACGCACTTCCGGAAGTTGAGAGAGAGACCGTAATCACGACGTGGGCCCCGGGTGTTCCCGAGCACCTAGTCAACAGGTATCTCGAAAAGGTTGGTCTAACCGGCACTGGTCCGTGGCGTCTCCTGCTACCCGGCTATCTATTCCACGCGCTCAGGCAGCGAGTGAGTTCAGCTGGAGCGGCCTACCAGCCTACGAGCGAGGACGCGTCCTTCTCCGGATAAACCGTATTCGCCTTTTCTGGTTGGGGGGACCGTCGACACCCACGCCAGTCCTACCGCGCTACTGCTCTTCAGCGTCAGAGCTTCTCGCTCGGCATCGTCCAGAGCATCAGCTCGCCGTTCAAACCGGCCGACACCGCCAAGGAACCGTCGCGGGAGAAAGCGATACCCTTCACGACCCTGGCGTGACCGGGAAGCTCTGCAAGCAACCGGCCGGTTCGCGCGTCGCGCAGGACCAGTAGTCGACCATCCCCACGAAACGATTCGGGATACCGCGCGGTGATCAGAAAACGATCGTCCGGCGAAAAGGCGGCGCACACGGTCGTCATGGGCTGATCATCGAAGGTGTCGACCACCTCGCCGCGATCGTTCCATAGGATTCCGCGAGTCCCGCGATCGCTGACGGCACGACGACCGTCCGCCGAGATCGCGCAACCCCAAATCGTCGTGCCAAGCCTCAGTTCGCCGCGGGTGCGCCCATCGATGAGGTCCCAGATGACGGGGCCTCCGAGAATGGTGCGCCGATCGACAGCGATCGCTTCGGCCGGCCTGCCAAACCAGGCAAGTTGCCGCCCGGTCTCGAAGCTCCAGAGCGCCGATTCCAACCGTTGCCCGCGGTCCACGAACGAGGTGAGCAGCCCCTCGCGGGCTACGAGCAGGCAATGGACTCCGTCGAAAGAGCGTCCGCCGTCGAGTTGCCGAAGCTGCCGTCCGGTTGCGAGGTCGAACAACCCTACAAAGGAGCGACCGGCCGTTTCCCACGACGCGACGGCGAGAACCCCGCGATCCTCATCGACGGCGAACGACCAGACTCGGCGACCCGTAGAAAAACTGCGCTCGATCCTTCGAGCGGACAGATCCCAAAAGTTGATCGCCCCTTGAACCGTCCTGTCGGCCGACACCGCGTGTCGTCCATCACGCAAGAGAGCGATATCCACGGCACCCGATTGCTTCCCGACGCGAATCCCCTTCAGCACGCGCTCTCGCCCGAACCGGGGAAGCGTGCAACCGATAAACGCGGCAGTGGATCCGGCCAACAGCACGCGCCGGGTAAGCCATTCAGTCACCTGCGAGCTCCCACATCTGCGAGGCCTGGCAAGAGCCACCAAGGACGTCTCGTGCAGTTGCCCCGCCCGCCATGTGATCGCTTCCGCCCTTCCCAGAACACTCAACCCTCACTGCCTCCAGATTAGAGGTCCAGCTCAATCGTTTCAAACGCGGGCTCTCGAAATCGCTGCCGTTCGCCCGCCGGATTGGACTCGGTGCTTGGCGTGACGGTGCTGCCCTTCTGACGCGACTCGACCCGGACCGTCCACCTCGATGACTTCACAGTTCGCGAAGAAGTCGCTCTACTGCGCTTGCGGGGACCCTGACCGCGTTCGAAATTCGAACGTGTTCGAGCGCGTTTTTCGCACACAGCCGGTAGACCGTCGCGCCGCAAACACGAAGCACGGCGGCGACTTCTCGAACAGTCAGCAGCCGATTTCCTTGGATCATGGGTAGACCAAACGATCGCCCAAAAGCTGCTTTCGGCTGCGAACGGCCACCACTGTCGCGAGGCGCCAATCGCAGTGATTCCATATCCTTGCTACCGGCAGCGACAACTTGCTAACGACCGCTGCCTCGCTCCGGAGCCGGAGGTAGTGAGTTCGAAGCTCGCCGCGCCCACCGAAATCGCTCAGATTCCCCGCGACGCCACGCGGATCCGCGGGAAGCCGAACGCGAGCTACTCCCCGCGCCGAACTAAGGCGGACGCCGAGCATCAGCATCGTCAAGCGTGGCCATCGCAGCTGCCGAGCGCGCGCGGTCGGATCGCCGGGCGCACGGCGTCCCAGCGGCCAGCGCTCCATTCCCACTGCTCGTCGGTGGCCAGGTCGACGCCGCATGTGCTACTCCGAGTTCGGAGACATCTTGGAAGTGATCGCCGCAATGGACGCCGACGTGCTGTCGATCTAGACCTCGCGGTCGAAGATGGAGCTGTTCCGCGACTTCGGGCGAACCGCATACCCCAACGAGGCGGGGCCCGAGGTGCGCGCCGCGCTGACCAACATGGTGGAATCTGCACGACGCGCCCGCCGCGCGCTGCCGAGCGTGCCGCGTTGAGCGAAACCGGACACGGCCTCGAACGGATCGGATTCGGTCCGTTCTTCGCGGACCAGGTGGCGAAGCTCGATGCCGGCTTCGTTCCTGCGCGCATCGCGATCGCTCATGGCGAGAGCTACGTCGCGTGGACGGAGGCGGGCGTCTGCAAGGCGATGATCGTAGGCCGGCGCCTCGCGGAGTGGCAGACGCCGGGCGATCGGCCTTGCGTGGGGGACTGGGTCGTCGGGGTGCGGTCGGGCGAGCTGGACGCGCTCGTGATCGAACGCCGCCTGGAGCGGCGAACCTGCCTCGTACGTCAGGCGTCGGCCGATCGCCCCGAGCTCCAGGTGATCGCCGCGAACGTCGACGTCGTCGGCATCGTGAGCGCGCTTGGCGACGGCGAGGACGCCAAGCAGGAACGCTGGCTCGTGAATGAGGACCGCCTGAGGCGCTACCTGGCGGCCGTCGAGCACAGCGGCGCGCGGCCCCTGCTCGTCCTCAACAAGTGCGACCTGCACCGCGACCCCGGTGCGGTCACCGCGCGCCTCGGCGAGGCCTTCCCTGGCGTTCCCATCGTTGCGCTGAGCGGCGCCCAGCGGACGGGGCTCGAAGGTCTCGCGCCCTGCCTCAGCGCGGGCGAGACCCTGGTCCTCGTCGGTATGTCTGGCGTCGGCAAGTCCACGCTCGTAAATGCGCTGCTCGGGCGGCAGGCTCAGCGGGTCGCCGAGGTTCGCGAGAGCGACGACCGCGGCCGGCACACGACCACCCATCGCGAGCTGTTCGCGCTGGATGGCGGAGCGCTGCTGATAGATACGCCGGGAATGCGCGAAATGACCCTATGGGAAAGTAGCGATGGGCACCGCCACCGCGGGCGGCGGTCTCGCCGCCGCTAGCCGCGTCACGTTTTCGAGCCAGGCCCGAGACTGCTAACTGCGCGACCGACTCGACGACCACTGGTCGACTCGCAGTTCTCTAGCGCATCGAGATCGCGCTTCGATATCACCACGGCGACCGTCTTGCCGTAGCGGGTCAGCCTGATACGGTCGCCTGTGCTCGAGTGGTGGATGAGTGACGCGAGTCGCTTGCGGGCGGCGGCAACAGGGATGCGACGCACCATGAGGACCTCCTGGGTATCGTTGCCGTTCGTGCACCTCGCATGCCAGGGCCCCTTCCCGCCGATGCCAGACTTCGCGTCCAATCGGGTCACGCCGGTACCCCGTGCGGTCACCCCTCGGTAGCAATCGGTAACCCTCAACGACGCATTTGAAGGGGATCTTGTACAAGACGGCCCCCGCCTTAAATTCTCAACGCATGGTCCGCACCATCCTCATAGCCGACCCGCACGACATTCGCCGCGAGCGAATGAGTGTCATGGCTCGGCTTGCGGGCTATCGCGTCGCGATCGCCAAGACGGTCGCGGAAGCGATCGGCGCCCTCAACGGCTGTCCGATCAGCGCCGTCATCATGACGGACGACTTGCTTCGGGCCTTCGACTTGCGCCGACTGCTCATGCAGGCTCCCGTTGTCCTCCTGAGTGACGAGTATCGGCCGACAGTCGACCAAAACGTATTCGTTCTCCCCCAAGACGCGCCCCAATCGGAGGTCTTGGCCACGCTGATCGATGTGGCCGGTGAGCCGTGCTTCACCGGCGCCCGCTATGTCGTTCCTTCTACGGCCGTCTGGCCGCCCGGCATGCGGTCCGGGGCGCGGAACGAGCCGCCGTCCTGAGCTCGCTCGTGGTCCGCGAAGATCTCGGCGTTCGACGTCGAGAGCCTGCTCGACGTCGGCAGCCGCTCTTCGGTCACGGTCCGCTCGCGGACGGGTCTCGAGCGGCGCCCGCCGCGCAGTAGCTCCGCCAGGCTTCGCGGAAGGCCGCCTCGAGCGCGCGGGTGAAGCGGGGCGCATCCATCAGCGGCGACTGCTGGAGGCGGCCGCGCAGCTGCTGGCGGAGGGCGGCGAGGCGGGGAAGATCGCGGGCCAGGCCGGCGGCGATGGCGACGAACCGATCGGCGTCGGTGGCGACGAGCTCGTCGAGGCCGAGGTTCTTCGCGTGGCTCAGGCCCGCGCGACCCACGATGGTGGTTCCGACCAGGGTGACCACCGGGACACCCATCCAGAACGCGTCCAGGCTGGTGGTGTGCCCGTTGGAAGGGACACAATCCAAACAGACGTCGACGGCATGGTAGCTGGCCAGGTAATCGCTGCGTGATTGAAGGCCCACGAAATCCACTCGGTCGCGGGTCACGCCGGACTTTTCGAGCGTCTCGCGCGCCAGCTCGCGCGCCCACTCCGACGGCGCCAGCAGCAAGAGCTTGGCGCCCGGCACCGCGGTCAGCACGCGCGCCCACAGCTCGAGAACACCCCGGTTGAGCTTGATGAAGTTGTTGAAGCAACCGAACGTGAGCTGGCCGCGGGCGAGGGCGGGCAGCTCGCGCACCGGCTCCTCGCTCTGCGGGTCGTAGCACCAGAACGTGTCCGGCAACCACAACGACCGCTCCGAATACGGCAGCGGAGCTCCGGGCGGATCCAGGTACGGGTCGGTGAGGCGATAGTCGATCCCGTCGACGCCGGTGGTGCCGGGGTAGGCCAGCCATGCGAGCTGCACCGGCGCCGGGCGCTCGGCGAACGTCCTCAATCTGTTGTCGCGCATGTGCATCGACAGATCGACCAGCACGTCGACCCGGTCGTCGCGGATGAGCTCGGCCAGCTCGCCGTCGTTCAACTTGGCCACGTCCCGCCACAGATCGGTGTGGGCGCGGAGCTTCGGGGTCCAGTCGTCGGGCACGTCGACCGACGAGTAGGCGACGATCTCGAAGCGCGATCGATCGTGCTCACGCAGGACGGGCAGCATGTACAGGCGCTGCACGTGATCGCGGAAATCGGGTGAGACGTATCCGACCCGCAGGCGCCGCTCGGCCGAGCGTTCGTGAGGATGCGGGCGCCGGCGCGCGAACAGCGGCGCCGCGTGCTGTTGGCTCCAGCGCCGCGCCTCTTGCAGCTGCCGATCCGCGTCGCGGCTGGGACTGAAAGCCGAGAAGAAGATCAGGCTGCTGTGCGCGCTGGCCAGCCCGGGCGCGAGCGCCCGGACACGCTCGAGCGCGCCGAGACCGCCCTCCAGATCGCCCAGGCCGAGGAGCGCGACGGAGAGCAGCGCGTGATGGGTCGCGCGCGACGGCTCCAGCGCCAACGCGCGGCGCAGCGTCGCCACCGCGTCGGCGTGCTGCCCGCGCTGCAGCTGGGTGCGCGCGAGCTCGGAGAACAGCTTGGCCAAAGGCTCGACGATGTGCGGCGCTTTCGACGCGCCGGCCGCCGCCACATCCAGGTGGCGAAGCGCCTCGTCCACCTCCCCCCGCTCGAGCAAGACCATCCCGAGCTGGACCGCCGCCTCCTTCAAGCTGGGCTGAAGTTGCACCGCGTTCCGCAGCACATCCGTCGCCTTTTCCAGCGCGCCCGTCTTGGCGTAGGCCAAGCCGAGATTGAACAGGTAGGCGGCCTTGCCGGGTTGCAGCTCGACCGCGCGCTCGAGCAGGCGCAGCGCCTCGTCGTCGCGTCCGGCGTAGAGCTCCATGACGCCGAGCAAGTCATGCGCGCCGGCGTCGTTGGGGCGCCGCTTGAGAACCTGCTCGCATACGATGCGAGCCTCGTCACTGTCTCCCTGGCTGTAGTAACGAAGCGCGCGCGCGACGCTCGGGAGGCCGGGGATGGCGCGCCTCATCGCAGCGAGCTCAACGTCCGCGGGCCGACGCCGCGAGCAGCTTGTCGGCGGTCGGGAAGCGGGGCTCGATGTCGACGGGGACCTTGCTCTTGCCCACCTTCGCGAGCACCGCGGCGACCTCGGGACGCAGCTTGGCGCGCGCGCCGACCATCTCCATCGCCTTGGCGCGGTCGCCGGTTGCCTGCACGGTCATGATCTCGGCGGTCAGCGCGCGAACCGCGTCCTTGATCTTGGCCGCCACCACCGTGAACGACCCGTCGCGCGCCACCGTGAACCCGCCGGCGTCGAGCAGCGTGTTCATCTGGAGCGCCATCCCGGTCGCGTGCGCGCCGCCGCCGAAGCGCAGCGATCGGAACCCCGACGCCAGGAACGTCGTGTAGACGGCGCGTTCCAGCGACGGCGCGAGCAGCCCCTTGTCGATCAGGCGCTGCAACGCGAACAGGCCCGCGATGTCGGCCTTCGCTTCCTCGAGCGGCCCGTAGGCGTCCTGCAGGGCGGCGCGCACCGTCGTGGTCTTGCCGTCGCGGGCGGTGGACTGGTGTGGTCCGAGGCCGTGCATCAGCTCGTGCATCAGGATGTGGGTGAAGAACGCGTCGAACGAAACCTGGTTCCGGTCGGCCGGGGCGAGCGCGATGCGGGCGATGGGCGAGAGCACGTGTTTGAACTTCGCTTCCTGGACGTTCTTGAGCAGCGTGCGCTTGGTGCCGATCTGCTTGGCGATGCGTTCGTCGTTGGGAAGGTTGAACGCGGCCGCCTGCACCGCCCGGTTGCCGTCGCCCGCCGAGAAGATCACGTTGACGACCCGGATCGGCGCCATACCGCCGAGCTTCGGGTTGCGGAGCTTGGGGTCGATGGGCAGGTTGTCCTCGATGTCCTGGAGCGCGCCCGCTATCTTCCCGAGCTTCGCGGTCTCGGCGTCGTCGCGGATGGTGACATAAGCCTCGAACGCCGCCTTGGCGCTGAACCAGCCGTCTTCGTAGACCTCGTACGGACCGATGGTCGGCTCGACGCTGGCGTCGAGCTTCATCCAGGCGACGTCGCTGTCGTAGTAATTGTTCGACGAGAACGCGGCCGCGCGCGCTTCGAGGAAAGCGCGCAGCGTCGGCTGCGCCGTGGCGCGCGCGGCGGCGCGCAGGAGGTCCGCGGCCAGCTCGAGCTCGCCTTGATATTCGACGCTGTACGGAACCGCGCCGAGCGCGCCCGCGGGCGTGCGTCGGATGGTCGTGAAGAAACCCTCGGCGTCGGCGCGCGACGCCGACGGCAGGCCGCGCAGCCACGCTTCGACCTCAGCCTTCGTCGCGCCCGCCGGATAGAAGTTCGCGGCCGCCGGCTTGGCGCCGATCCCGGGCAGAAACGGCTGGTCCTTGTCGAGGCGCAGCCACGGCCCCTTGTTCTGGATGAACGCACGCAAGCGCGCGCGCCCGAGCGGCGTCTTGTCCGCCTGCAGGTCGAGCAGCAGGGTCGGATTCCCCGCCCACACCTGGCGCAAGTAAAGCCCGTCCATGAGCTTCGATGCTTCGACAAGCGGCACGAGCGCCGCGCGCTCGCTCGCGGGCAACGACGTGACGTCGGCGGTCAGCTCGACCGGCGCCAGCCGCGCCGACAGACGTTCCAGCGCGGCCGCGTTCGGAATCGAAGCCGCCGGCGGAGGCGGGGGGTCCGCCGCCGAGGTCCGCGCGGCCGCGAGCGCGAGCCCCACCAGAAGCGAGAGCGAAACCGAAAGCGACCGAGTCACGCCGGGCCAACTATATCAGCCGACCGATGGGCTGGTTTGGCGGGTGATGCCGGCGTGCGCTCGGTTGTCGCTGGGCCGGCTACTGGTCGCAGACCCAGGCGGGGCTCTGACCTTCGCCGTCGGCACGGCTGCAGCGGCAGTCGTGGTGGACGCCGGCGGCGCTGTAAGCGCAGGTCTCGTCGATGGTCGGGCAGGACCAGAAACCGAGCAGGACCAACACCTCGGGGCAGGTGCCGTTGGGGCCGGCGGGCTGCGGAATCGCGCGGCCGTCGGCGGTTTGCGCGGCGGCGATCGCGGCGTTGACGTCGCCGGTCGCCGCCGGTGCGACCGGGGTCGGCGCGGGCGCGCTCGCGCCCGACGCTCCCGCCGCGCCGGTCGTCGTCACGGGCCGGGGTGGGCTCCAGCGTCGCCCGCGGCGCAACGCCTCGGTGACGTGCGTGTCGTCGCCGGTTACCGCGGCCGCACCGTCGGTCTCGAGGCCGCCGCACCCAAGCTGCAACGTTGCCAGCAATAGCGCGGCCGTGACCGGTCCAATGCCTGACTTCATCTCGCACCTCTTTCCTGGCTCCGTGCCATGACCGTGGACGACGCAAACCACGTGCCTTCGGATTGGCAATTTGCCCAGGTGACATCGGGGGTTCGCAAACAAACCGGTCGCGCGCGCCGGCGGATGATTAGGTTTTTGCTGGAGGGCAACATGCTGAAGTGGATAGGCGCGATAGCGCTTTGGGGTGGACTCGTGAGCCTGCCGCACGTCGCGGATGCCCTCGGCAGCGCGCGATTCCCGGGCATGGCGCTCGCGATCGCCGGCGTCGACCAGGGGTCGAGCGAGCGCGTCGCCGGGCAATACGCGAAGCTCCGCTTTCACAATGAGCTCGGCAAGGTCATGACGGTGGTCGAGGCGCAGTTCACGCTGGATGGGAAGCCGCTGCCGGTCCTCACCGACGTGAAGTCCGGCACCGGCATCGAAGTTTTCTCGGGGCAGGTGTCGCCTGGGCACCACTTCGTGAAGACGCGTCTCGTTTGCCGGGGGAACCAGCGCGGTCCGGTCACGTACCTCAAGGACTATCGGTGGATCGTGAGCTCGGACGAGGTGCTGACCGTTCCCGAGGGGCGCGCGGTGCTGTTCACCGTCACGGCGCAACGAACGAAAAACATCAGCCAGCCGCTCGAGAAACAAATCCGGATCGTCGTGCGCAACGAGGAGATCCCGGGCGGAGCTCCGCTGACGAACTGAGGCTGGACTGGGTCACCAGGCTACTTAGTGAGAGGCAATCGGGTCATGAGCGGCGACGTGACTGCGTCGCTCGCGCGGGTGCCTAGCACGAGCACCTTGAACACCGGGTTGCCCACGAACTCCGCGATCGCGTCGTCGGCTTCGGCCGCGCGCGACAGCTCCGCCAGCTCGTCGCCGACGATGTCCCGCTCGGGACCGTAGTGAACGAGGCACAGCCCCGCCGTCTCGCCGGCGCGGGCGAGGTCGGTGAAGTTCACGTCGGTCGTCATGTCCTGGAATCCGGGCGCGGCGTACGGATCGTTGGGACGCGGGGTGAAGTCCCGCTGGTCGCCGTAGACGCGGAATGGAAGCTCACCGCGGCGCGCGCCGGCGACGAGACCCGCGGTGCTGTCACCATAGTCGATGGTCACGACCAATCCGTTGGCGAGCAACGATCCGATCTCCCGGATGAACCGGCTCGCATGGACGTTCACGTACTGGACCACGGCCGAATCTTCCCCGGCCATCGCCGAGCCGGTCGCAGCGGTGTTGGCGGCGAGATGAGCGGCGAGCTCCGGGACGGCAGACACCGGGACGTAAGCCTCCTCGAACCACAGCGCGGCGGTGAGCAGGCGCTCGCGCTTCGGGTCGGGGAGGGCCGCGAGCGACGCCATTACCGCCATCCAGGTCGGGGCGTCGAGATAGAGATCGCCCCGGTTGTCACGCAGGCCGAAGCTCCGCCGGGTCACCGTGTCGGTCTCCGTGATTCGGCGCGCGAGCGGCTCGCCGACGGCCGCACGCAGCGCGGGCTCGACACGCGGAATCACCAGCGCAGCGAACGCGTCGCCGCCGGGGCTGAGCACGACTTTGTGGACACCGAACGCGTCGGGCAGCTCGTTGGTGATCACGAGGCCCTTGATGCCCTCGGGGAAGTCGCGGCGGAGGGTGGCGCCGGGCCGGCGCGCGTCACCGTCCGCGACCACGGCGTCGCGGCCGAGCAACGCGTGCTGCTTGTCGCGCAGCGCGGCCGACGTCTCGTAGATGTGGTACCGAAGCCGCGACGCGAATTCACCTCCGCCGTCGAGCAGCGCCGCGCCGTCGACGATGTCCCGCGCCAGCCGCCCGTTGCCGGCGCCGAGCTCGACGACGTGAAAAACATCGGACGCCGCCAACTCGCCGCGCGCGACCATCTCGCGCCAGAGGCGCAGCCCGAGGCGCGCGATCCACCGGCCGTAGCGTGGCGACAGCGATTCGGGGTTGGTGATGAAGTGTCCGCCGCGGCCGATCGCGACGTGGCGGGCGTAGTAGCCCCAGGCCGGGTCGTGGAGGGAGGCATCCATGTACGCCTCGAAGGTCGGGAACGTGCGAGCGGCGTCGGCGTGCAGCGACGGCGGCAGCGACACGCGGCTCAAGAGCTCGGGATTCGCGAGCGGGGCTCGCCGGCCGGAGCCCTCGCCCGGCAGGGGATCGAGGCTGGCGAGCGTTCCCTGCTCGGCGTCGGGGATGGCGGGGCCAAAATGCAGGCGGCGTTCGAGCTGCCGCAGCGAGCGTGCGGCGGGAACGCGCGCGAGCAGCTGGTCGAGGCTGCGGTACGGCCAGCCCGCGAACAGATCCTCGACGGCCGCCGCGCGCCCGGCTTCCGGGACCTCGGCCTCTGCCAGCAGCCGCAGCAGATCGTCCCGCCCGGCGTCGTTGATCGGCAACCTATCCGCTGGACCGGGCGGCGCGCGGCCGAGCTCTCGCGACAATCGATCGACGAACGCGCGCAGGTCGCGTGCCGCTGCCGCGGCGCCCGACTCGGGATCTCGCCGGGCAGCGAGCTCGAGCACGCCGAGCCGCTCCTGGAGTGGGGTCAGCCGCCACCATCGCTCGCGTGGATCGCCGCCGTCGCCGCCGAAGCTGGGCGGCAGTGCGCCGTCCAACCAGCGCGCCACCCACGGCTGGTAGCCGCGCCCCTCACGCGAGCGGCCGAAGTCGCGGATCCACGCGGTGGCCTCGCGCCCGCCGTCCGCATCGGCGCCGCCGAGATCGCGATGCCGGTAGCGGCGGCCGCGCCAGACACCCTCGAACGCGAGCGACGGGTTCGACATCGGCGTCGGCAGCCCCGTCAGTCGGCCGCCCACGTCCCAGTCCTCGTAGGTCATCAGTTGCGTGAGGTAGAGCAACAGCAGGCTGGGGCCGATATGGCGTTCGCGGGCGCGCAGGGCGGTGAGGCGCACGTCGAACGAGCCATCGCTCCGGCGCCGGGCCGCGAAGTCGCCGTCGTTCACGAACACGTCGGCGACGGCGGTGCCGCCGTCGAGGTCTGCGTCATAGTGATAGGCGAGCGCCGCGATCATCTCGGCCAGCAGATCGGCGGTCGCGCGCGGGCCGAGCCCGATCCGCCATGACCGCTGGCCTTGCTCGAGCTCGACCTGGACCGCGCCGCGTCCGAATCCGAGCGGGTGGTGATCGGGCAGCGCGGCCAGCAGCGCCACCTCGATCCCGCCGTCGAGCGAGACGAGATCGCGTGGCGCCATCACGAACCGCCCGAGCCCGCGCGCGACGACGTCACGGAGGTTCTCCACGTTGCGCCGGGGAACGTCGCGCCGCGCCCGCCCCCGCGATCCCGGACCGTCGAGGGCGCGCGGAACCTGCAACACGAACCGGCCGCCCGCGCTGGCGCACGCGATGTCCCACGTGAGCACGCCCATCCGCCCGGTGCCGAGCTGGATGGGGCCGACGCGTCCCGCGATCTCCTGGACCACAACCTCGAGCGTTGGCTCGTCTATCTGCAGCTCTACGGCGCCGCCGTACAGCTGCGAGGGGTGCGACGTGACCAGATTGTCGCGCGACCACCGACTCGACATCAACGATGACGGCGCCGTGGGCACGTCCAGCACGTGGACGTCCGCGCGACGCTGGGCACGATCGGTCATCGCCACGACGGTAACAGGCTGCCGCGCGTTCGTGTCAAACTCGCGGCGCTTCGCCCGCCATGCGCAACCCGCACAATCGGATGATCGACGGCGTGGCCGCGCATCGCTGCGTCGGTTGCCGGCTGCTGCGCGCGCAGTGTCTGTGCGCGCTGGTGCCGCGCATTGCGACCCGAACCCGCGTGCTGGTCGTGCTGCACGCGCTCGAGACCCAGAAGCCCAGCAACACGGGTCGGCTAGCGCTGCGCGCGCTGCTCAACAGCGACGCCGTGATCCGGGGCAGCCGCGATCGCGACACGCCGCTCCCCGCGTGGGCGGAGCGCGGCGATCCCGTGCTGCTGTTCCCGCACCCCGAAGCGCGGCCGCTCGCGAGCTGGCGCCACAACCCGCGCCCCGTCACGCTGATCGTTCCCGACGGAACGTGGCGGCAGGCGCAGCGCGTGCGCCGGCGCGTGCCCGGCCTCGATGCGGTGCCTTGCGCGTTCGTCGCGCGCGAGGCGGCGTCCAGCTACCGCCTGCGTCGCACGGCGGATCCGCGCCGGCTGTCGACGCTGGAAGCAATCGCCGAGGCCCTGGCGGTGCTGGAAGACGGCGGCGGCGCCGCACGCGACGCGCTGCTCGGCGTGTTCGGCGTCATGGTCGAACGCTCGCTGGCGTGGCGGGTGATGCGCTGATCGGCGGTCGCCCGGAGATTGTTGCCGTAGCTAGAGCCCTTTGAGGGTTCCCATGACAATGTTTTGCTAGAGTGCGCCGCCGATCGCGATGAAGTGGTTTTTCGGAAAGAAGCCGATGTCCCCGGACGCCGTGCGCGATGCGCTCGTCGACGCGGCAGACGCACGCGACGCGAGCAAGATCGACGAGCTCGCGGACAAACAGCGCGCTGTCATCGTCGAGCACTTCGCGGCCTGGCAGGAGGTCCCGGAGGCGATCCGCTCCGACGCGGGCGAGACCAAACGTTACGTGGGCGCGCTGATGGCGGTCGCCGAGCACTTCAAGAACGTGCTCGGCGATCCCTCCTTGCACGAGCGCCTCGTCGGCTCGCCCCGCAACAACCCGCTCGTCAAGTGGCAGAAGGCGCTGGCCGCCGCGCACAAGGCGGTCGCGACCGCCCGCTATTCCGAGGCCGAGGCGCTGGTGCGCGAGGGCATGAACAGCGCCAACGGCGCGTCGGGGTCGGGCGTCGATCGCTACCTGCCGATCTCGTGGGGCCTCCTGGGGCAGTGCAAGTTCCACCAGGGCAAGGCGAGCGATGCGCTGGCGCTGTTCTGGCGGGCGCTCGAGCTGTGCGACAAGACCGAGAACGTGGAGGGCGCGATCGCGCATCTCACCAGCCTGCACGAAGCCAACCGCTGGCTGGGCGAGACGGTGGAGGCGGCCGCGCTCGCCGACAAGCTGGCGGAGCGGGCCGCGCGCGCGGGCGACGGCGAGCGCGTCGAGTGGGCGCGGCGGCGCGCCGAGCGGGTGCGTGCCGGCGAACCCTTGAACCGCGTCGTGATCGAGGCAGGCGGCAAGAGCCTGGAGATCGA
>WNGA01000554.1_pt1 | contig 131348 bp, 96 predicted proteins | sample 5400061 | NCBI WGS metagenome assembly WNGA01 (sample SAMN13153366, study PRJNA577476) | soil metagenome | isolation source: 100 cm soil or saprolite under grassland replicate 2 | place: USA:California | collected 2016-06-15 | reverse complement strand
GCTACATTGAACTCGGCCAACAAGCCTACGAACAAAGATACAAAGAGCGACGCATTGATCATCTTAAGACTCAAGCTAAGTCCCTTGGCTTTCAACTAGTTCCCTACGCCGCCTGACGATCGAGTTTCTAAGAAGACGCCGAGCCCGCAGAGATTGCGCAGAGAAGCCCACTTTCCCCGACAGTCTAACGGGTGAAAACCCGTTGTCCTCCTAATAACCCTTATCTCTTCCTCTGGTTGCGCCCGCCGTCGCGAATGCCTATCTTAGTATGTTCTTTTGCACGTAATCCTGGCGACTGTCGCTATCCCGGGAAAAAATGTATGGCAATTGAAACGAAGACGCCGAGTCTTTCCGCGGAAATTCTTTCAACCATCAGACGGGCTTTGGAAGAGGATATTGGTTGCGGTGACGCAACGACAAACAGCATAGTGCCGGCAGCGGCAAACGCTTCCGCACAGATAGTCGCCAAACAGTCAGGAATCATCGCAGGACTAGACGTTGCGGCCGCCGTTTTTCACCTTTTGGACAAAGCTGCACACCTTGATCCGCAAGTTTGCGAAGGCGAGGAGGTCGCAGCGGGACAAGCTCTGGCTGCCGTTTTTGGCCCTGCTCGGATCCTGCTTACTGGCGAACGGACTGCCCTGAATTTCCTGGGCCGTATCGCCGGAATCGCTACGCTTACCAGGCAATTCGTAGATGCTGTGGCAGGAACTCGCGCGGTAATTCTCGATACACGTAAGACGGCTCCTGGCCTACGCGCAATAGATAAGCTAGCGGTTAGAAGCGGTGGTGGCCGTAATCATCGTTTCGGTCTCTTCGATATGATCTTAATTAAGGACAATCACGTCGATTTTGCTGGTTCACTCTCTGAAGCTGTGCGCCGTGCTCGCACCGCGAACTCCAGTCTTGAAATCGAAGTGGAAGCACGAACGATACGAGATGTTATGCAGGCCCTCGAGATTGGGGTTGAAAGAATTCTGCTGGATAACATGAGCCTCGAACTCATGTGCGAGGCAGTCAGGATTAATGATAGTCGGGCGAAACTCGAAGCTTCCGGAAACGTGACGTGGGACAACGTGCGGCAAATCGCCTTGACGGGAGTTGATTTTATTTCTGTGGGTGCATTGACTCACTCGGCTAAGAACTTTGACGTTAGTTTGCAGTGGGGAGGTTAGGAAAACGAACCGCTGTAGTGTCGATTAAGAGGATAAGATGCTCGCAACTTTAAACAATCAAACTTCTGCTGATGAAGTATATGCCAGGCTCAAGGAGTTGCTGGCTGACGTCGTTCCAGATTTTGAGCTGCGGTTGAAAGCAGAATTGGCTGCTGAGATCAATCGCTTAAAACAGGAAAAGAATGCCCTAATCCTTGGTCACAACTACATGGAGCCGGCTCTTTTTTATTCCATTCCTGATCACGTCGGAGATTCACTTGATCTGGCCCGCAAGGCCGCGAGTACCGAGCGAGACGTGATAGTGTTCTGTGGCGTGCGTTTCATGGCTGAAACGGCCAAGCTTCTAAATCCCACCAAGACGGTCTTGCTGCCTTCGGAGAAGGCCGGCTGTTCGCTCGCTGCCAGCATCACGGCCGATGATGTACGCGAATTGAAGCGTCAGTTCCCCGGTGTGCCCGTCGTGACCTACGTTAATACTTATGCGGATGTGAAGGCAGAGTCAGATATCTGTTGCACGTCTTCAAATGCCGCCGCAGTGGTCGAGTCGCTGGGTGCGGATACAGTGATATTCATTCCGGATGAGTACCTGGCAAAGAATATCGCCCGAGAAACCGGCAGACACATCATCTTTCCAACGAAAGATCCGCGGCGCCTCCATGAAACAGACCTCGATTATCAGATGATTGGTTGGCCTGGTCGCTGTGAAGTGCACGACAAGTTCACTGTTGAGGACATCGCCAACATTCGCAAGCAATTTCCGGATGTCGTCATTTTGGCCCATCCGGAGTGTAGTCCGGAAGTAGTGGCAGCGTCCGATTTTTCAGGGAGTACGAACGCGATGATTCGGTATGTTGAACAGACGAAAGCACCCCGATATCTGCTATTGACGGAATGTTCTATGGGCGAAAATATTGCAGCCGCAAATCCGGGCAAAGAGATGCTTCGGCTTTGCAGCATCCGCTGTCCTCACATGAACCAGATCACGCTCGAAGATACTCTGCAGTCGCTTCAGAAGATGCAGTTTGTCATTGAAATCCCGGAAGAGATTCGGATCAAGGCTGCGCGAGCCGTTGAACGAATGATTGCGATCGGATGAGAGAGGCCTTTGGCCTTCAAAGTACTAAGTACAAAGTTCAAAGTACTAAGTACAAAGCTCAAAGACCTAAGACCTAAGACCAAAGACCTTTTTCTAATGGCTGAAACTGAAGTTCTGATCATCGGCTGCGGCATTGCTGGCGCCACCGCGGCGTTGCGATTGGCTCGTAATCCTCAGCGGCGGATCACAGTCGTAACGCGGGCGGCGGATGCTCACGAGTCAAATACGCGCTACGCTCAAGGCGGAATAATCGGCAGCGCACCCGATGACAATTCCGAACTGTTGCTTGCCGACATCCTCGCGGCGGGAGCGGGCGCCAGTTCGCCTCATGCCGCAAGAATACTAGCCGAGGAAGGTCCTCCCCTACTACATCAGGTTCTGGAAGAAACAGCGGGGGTAGAGTTTGATCGTGATGCAAGCGGTAAGCCGGTTTGGGGCAAGGAGGCTGCACATTCACGCCGCCGTATCCTGCATGTTGGTGATGCCACCGGACAAGCAATTATGAAAGGTCTGATTTCCGCCTTGCAGCGCTGTGTCAATGTGCAGATTGAAACAAGCGCTACCGCGGTAGACCTGATAACTTTCCCCCACCACTCGAGAGATTCGCTTGATCGGTATCGCCCCATCGTTTGCCATGGCGCCTACCTCTTTGATCGCGAAGGGAAGACTGTGCACCGCTGTCTGGCAGACATCACCATATTAGCAACGGGCGGTTTGGGACGAATTTATCGCAACACCACGAATCCGCCGGGAGCTCGTGGTGACGGTTTGGCGATGGCCCATCGAGCCGGGGCCAGAATTGCAAACGCGGAATATGTTCAGTTTCATCCTACAGCACTGGCAACGCCAGGAGCTGAAGGCCTCTTGATTAGTGAAGCCGTACGAGGCGAAGGGGGCGTATTGCTGACGCCAGAAGGCCGGCCTTTCATGGCGCATTATTCACCTGAATGGAAGGACTTGGCGCCACGTGATGTTACGGCTCGAGCAATCCACCGCGAGATGGAGACTCACGATTATTCTTATGTATTTCTCGACATCGCTTCACAAATGCCCAGCAACGCCATTCGTAAGCGGTTTCCCTTCATCTACAGCGAATGTTTGCGGGTAGGCATTGACATCACCCAGGAACCGATTCCGGTTGTGCCCGCGGCACACTATTTCTGTGGCGGGGTGCTTGTCGATGACTTCGGCCGGTCGAACATCACCAGTCTCTACGCAATCGGGGAAATCAGTTGCACTGGCGTGCATGGGGCGAACCGGCTGGCTTCGACCTCATTGCTTGAAGGGCTGGTCTGGGGAAATCGGGCGGCAAAACAGATTGAAGACACTTTGAGCGTTTCCCCAGACTCGGGGCGAACCCGCTTCGATGACGTGCCTCCATGGGACGAAAGCGCGCTCACAGCAGAGCCCGATCCGGCATTGATTCAAGGAGACATGCAAACGATTCAGAACATCATGTGGCATTACGTGGGGCTCGTGCGCAGCGCGGAACGACTGTCCCGAGCCATTCGCGAATTGCGGCATTTGTGGAACGAGATTGAAACCTTCTATCGGACCACAAAGCTCTCAGACGGGTTGATCGGGTTGCGTAACGCTGTGGAGGTAGCTTTGATTGTTGCTCAAGCGGCGCAGCACAACCGCCAAAGTCGCGGCTGTCACTATCGGCAGGATTCTGTTGCTGTTGAAGGAGATCGCTTGATCTAGTGTACGGCGTCACAAATACACTCCGCTAGGAGTGAGATGTTTTATAGACAGGAACAGCACAAAAACCGATCGCCGTTCGGAGGAGCGGAACGTGTCTCGATAGGTACCTGTCAACTTGAGTTTCCGCTCCTCCGAACGGCGCCGGGGGTTGTTGTTTTGACTCAATCTATAAACATGCGACCCATAACGGGGTTAAAGCCAAAACATATCGGGTTGAAAGGATACTGTTCAATCTTTTGATGCGCAACCGCTATAGTTAGCTGGGTGAGCTTAGGGTTTGTAGCACGTTCAAGAGCGGCATGGGGAAACCTGGGAAACACGTTTTTGGGCCGGAGAGCGATTTCCGCTCGGTTGTGACGACACTCTAGTATTACGCTCGTTACCCGCAGCCGAAGGACCATGGTCCAGAGAACGAGCCATCGAAAGACTAACAGCTAAGAATGCGCGGGCTGCCTTTGAGAGGGTTCGATCCTTCCGGTGAACTAGCCAGAGATCCCGTTTGTGGCTCATTCCATTTACTCTTAATACGATCAGTTCTTCCCGTCTCTCTTCCTCTCTAACGCACATCAGGGGGGCAAACCCAATTCCGATGCCCGCGGCAACCATACGTTTCATGGTCTCGATGCTGGCATTCTCGACCCCAATATTTGGCCGAACTCCGGCGTGCGCAAATGCCTGAATAACTCTTTCGCGTAATGACGAAGTAGCCCCGACCAGTATCAAAAATTCGTCTGCCAACGCCTTGATCTCCAAACGCGAGACGCCGGCCAACCTGTGAGCTGGACCGGCAATTAGTACCACTTCATCTGTCATGAGGAGGTTCTTCTCCAAATCGTCATCATCAGGAGTAATCGCGAGGAGTCCCAGCTCAACTTGACGATCTCTGACAGCGTCCAATACTCGCGCAGGATTGTCACATAACACCTCAATTTTCAGTTCGGGGGAGGTCCTATGGAAAGCCTCGGTGAGCATAGGCAGAAGATAGAGACTGGTACTTTCATGAGCGCCGATACTCAGAGTAGTACGCCGGTTGTGCGAAAGATCCTGAAGGGCTGAAACAGCTTCATTTCTTATTTTTAAGATTTGACGAGCATAAGAATAGAGCAGTTCGCCGGAAGGCGTTAAGAGATAGTTATAACGTTGCGATTTATCGAATAGTGGCGAACCAACCTCTTCCTCCAGTTTTCGCAATGCAATGCTCACGGCTGGCGCCGTTCGCGAAACACGTCCGGCCGCACGCTGTACACTCCCTTCATCGACAACGGCGGCAAACATTTCCAGTTGTTGAAACTCCATATGCCCCTCTCATCGGAAACATCTCATCGCTGAACCCCAGGTTCCTCATACCACCCACAAACAGTGCTTGTTATGCCGGAAGAGTCTCCCCAGGTTGCATAGCGGCCTCTGAGGTCAGTAGATCAACCAAAAAGGCCGTCATCCTTTGCTTGTGGATGACGACCTTTCTGGATCTCTCAGAATAAGTTTTCGTGGGCCGTCAGCCACCTCGCATACAAGCGCATGTTGCGGTACACGCAACAGCAGCAACGAACTGAGCACAACAAGCACATTCCGAAGTGAGCCATTCCATCGCCAGCACGAGAACGTCGCAGGCGCCCTGACCTGCGGGCGGCGTTGCTAATATCGAAAACTGATTCAGTTTGCTCATTTCGAAGCCTATTCTAATACCGCTAAGCGACGACCTTGGTAAAGTTGCCTGCATAGCATACTCCCAGTCGGTCTAACAATTCAATTTCTTTTGGGCGTTAACTTGTAGGGGCGTCCCTCCGGGGGCGCCCCTTCGTTCCCATGTGGTCCCCTTTGGTTCAGCGGCGCCTTCTTCTTCCCATTGTGCTTCTTTTTGCGAGTAGTACATGTTTTGCATGGGCCGCACGGGCACAAGGGGCGCCCACAGAGGGACTCCCCCACAGCTTTTCCTGGTTCAGTTGAGTCGCGGGGCTACTGTGCTAAACTCAATCTACAAGCTCAATCTACAAGAAGGTGGGCTATGACTAAGAACCCGGAAGAACTCAACGTCGCCACACAACTGGTCCATGCAGGGGAGCGCCGGCCAGTACCTAACGGACTGCCTGTTTCCACGCCGATTTATGCGACTGCGACCTTTACTTATGACTCGATGGCCAAGGTGGACCAGGTATTTGCAGGAGAGCAAGCTGGCTATATCTATACCCGCTATGGCAACCCTACTGTCGCGGCTTTGGAAGAGGCAATCAGAATTCTCGAACACGGAGTGGGCGCTTGTGGCTATGCCTCCGGAATGGCTGCTCTACACGCGGCAATATTCTGTTGTGAACTTCGGCCTGACTCGGCGGTCCTCGCCTCACAGGACCTGTACGGCGCTACCACCGATCTCCTCTTTACGATCTTTGGCGCCGCCGGAGTAAAAACCGTTACCGCTGATTTTTCCAATCTTGAGGAATTACAGCGCAAGGCACGCGAGGTTAAACCTCGAGTGATGATTGCGGAAACAATCTCAAATCCTTTACTAAAAATTTGTGACTTGAAAGCTTGTGCAGAGATTGCACATGAGGCTGGCGCACGATTTCTCGTGGATAATACATTCGCTTCTCCTTATCTCTGCCAGCCGCTCAAGCACGGCGCCGATCTGGTAGTGCACAGCGCCACCAAGTATCTAAGCGGCCATGCGGATACCATGGGAGGACTGGTAATCACCAAAGAGGCGCCTGATGTCGCCACGCTGGTAGGCGTGATGAAGTTGGCGGGAGGAGTACTCGGAGTATGGGAAGCTCATCAAATTCTTCGCGGCATCAAGACTCTGGGAATACGCATGGAGCGACAATGCGCGAATGCGGCTCGTTTGGCCGAGTACTTGAACCAGCACCCGCTGGTCTCTCGAGTCTATTATCCTGGATTAACGACAACTGCTGGCACCCAGGGCCTAATCAACTCCATTCTTCGTGGTCATGCCGGCGCACTGATTTCCATTGAGCTGCAGGAGAACACTATTGATAGCGCCTTCCGATTTATGGATGCACTGCAGTTGTGCGTACGCTCAACGAGTCTGGGCGATGTGTTCACCGGCGTCTTACATCCGGCCACCGCTTCACACCGCGAGGTTGGTTCTGTACGCCGAAAACAGTTAGGTATCACTGACGGGTTGGTAAGAATTTCCGTCGGCATCGAAGCAGTAACCGATCTTATAGCGGACATCGAACAGGCACTGCAAAAACGGTAAGCTAGCAGGAAGCGTTAACTGGGAGTCGTTGTACATGATCAATTTGGGACAAAAACATCTCTCAGAAATTAACGAACATGGAGAGCGGGATTATCCTTATGAGTGTTGTGGCTTGCTAATTGGCAGATTCGCGGAGGATGGAAGAAAAGTAACGATCGAAACTTATTCGATTTCCAATGCGCGGGAGGAACAGGCGAAGCGGAATCGTTTTTTAATTCGCCCGGAGGAACTAACGCGTGGTGAGCGTCATGCACGAGAGCAGGGACTGGATGTAATAGGATTTTATCACTCTCATCCAGACGAGCCAGCTGTGCCGTCGAAATACGATCTGGAACACGCCTGGCCAACATATTCCTATATTGTGGTGTCTATAAGGGAAGGCCAGGCGGAGAGTTTGCGTTCATGGGAGATGGCCCCGGATCGGTCGCAGTTCAACGAAGAAGAGATTTCGACAAGCGCCTGACCGTATTGTACTTACTGTGAAATCAGCAGAACGAAGTTCTTGAATCTTGTCGGGTACGCTTAAGTAATGTTGTAAATATGATTTAAGTCATGATTAAAATTTTTGTATTGACGCGGCGGCCGCCAATCTCGTAAGTTCGATATGGCTTCTTGAAATGCAACCGTGGCGATTTAGGGCAACTTGCTCCACGTAAAAAACTGCTAAAGAGCTGGCGCGTAATCCTTCAGGGAAAACCAAAAGCCCTCCAAGCAGTTTTGCTTGGAGGGCTTTTCGTTTTTGTCCCGGAGCGTCGTCTGGTCAAGGATCGATACGATAGGAAGGGTGAGGTTGTGAGTCCTTTAGAACCAACTTTTGAAGGCGACTACTCGTTCGCGCATGACCATCCATTTCAGTTGGACGCTGGTGGCGGTCTGCAACCAATTAACCTGCACTACGCAATTTACGGTCGGCTGAACCATCAGCACGACAACGCAATTCTGGTGTGCCATGCTCTCTCTGGTTCGGCACGAATCGCCGATTGGTGGCCTGAAATGATCGGCGATGGTCGGGCCTTTGATACCAGAAAATATTGCGTGCTCGGTATCAACGTACCTGGCTCCTGTTATGGGTCCACTGGTCCGACCACAATCAATCCGCAGACAGGTCGCGCATACGTCGCCGATTTCCCCTTAATTAGCGTCAGCGACATCGTGCGCGCTCAAGCCAGGTTGGTGATAGACCACTTGGGCATCAACAAACTCTACGCCGTAGTGGGTGGCTCAATAGGGGGGATGCAGGCTCTTGAATGGGCATTGCGTTTTCCTGACCATCTGGAAAAGTGTATTAGCATAGGGTCCACACCCTTAGCAGCAATGGGCCTGGCCTTGAATCATCTGCAGCGAACGGCGATCCAGAACGATCCCCAATGGCAAAATGGAAGTTATGCCGGACACGAGGCTCCCGTTGCCGGTCTGGCACTGGCACGCGCAATCGCGATGTGCTCTTATAAGTCGGCCGGCTTATTTAATGATCGGTTTGAACGAAGGCCGAATCGCAATGGCGAAAAGCCCGGCAAATCAATGACGGATCGGTTTGACGTTGCCGGCTATTTAGATTACCAGGCAGAGACCTTCACGCGCCGGTTCGACGCGAACAGCTATCTGATTCTCTCTAAGGCAATGGACACATTCGATCTGGCCCAAAACGGCGAATCAGATTTTGAGACAATTCGCAAAATTCAGGCGCACCTGCTACTAATCGGTATTTCTTCCGACTGGCTCTTCCCCGCCCACGATGTACAGCTATTGACTGAACGGTTACAGTCAAATGGCGCCGATGCGAAATATGCTGAGCTTCGCTCTTCACACGGACATGATGGTTTCCTGGCAGACGCTAATTTGCTGGCGCCGCTGATCAGACGATTTCTCAGCGTTTCCCGGAACACCAGACGCTTGTTTAGGGTGGCGGGAGTAGGCGCTTGCGCGTAAACATCTCTTGGACCATTCGCGGAGCTTAGTTCTTTAATTGGAGGCGAAAGACGCTAATGAGCGATGGTGAACGAACTGGCGCCGCTTTTCCTAACAATCTTCTTACCGGAAAAGTGGCCATCGTGACGGGGGGCTCGCGCGGAATTGGCCGGGCCACTGCCTTGCGGCTGGCCGAAGCCGGCGCTCATGTGGTGGTCAATTTTATTCGCGACGAAAAGGCTGCCGCGTTACTCGCGCAGGAAATTCGCAAACTCGGTGTCGAGGCGGCAGCGGTAAGGGCAAACGTGGCAGAGCTCTCACAAGCAGAAGTTCTGGTAAAGGAAACGCTTGATCGTTTTGGCAGTTGCGACATATTGGTCGCGAATGCAGGCATTTGGGAAGGCGCTCCCGTCGAAGAGATGTCGGAGGATCTCTGGGATAAGGTGATCGATATTAATCTGAAGGGTACCTGGACCTGTTGCCGGGCGATTGTTCCGGTTATGAAACGTCAGCGAGAGGGCGTAATCGTCATCGTAAGTTCAACGGCCGGCCAAAGAGGTGAGGCGGGCTATGCCAACTATGCTGCTGCAAAAGGAGGTCAGATCAGTTTCACAAAATCTCTTGCCGCGGAACTCGCCCCTTCAATCAGGGTCAATTGCGTAGCACCCGGTTGGGTGGATACCGAGCTTAACGATTCCGCGTTCAGCGATGAGCGGTTCAAGCGCCGAGTCATCGAGGGGATACCACTCGACAGGCTGGCTACGGCAGACGACGTGGCCGTACCCATCGTGTTCTTAAGCTCCGAATGGGCCAGGCACATCACGGGCGAGGTTCTGAACGTGAATGGGGGCTCGGTTTTGTGTGGGTAGTTCAATCTGAATTGTTCCAGCCTCGAAGTAACGGATTCATCAGCGTGTTCACCCCGGTGGGCGCCTGTCGGAATAAAGAACTCTGGGGTCCTCTGTGTCCTCGGCGTCCCGTGGTGAATTGCTTTCGTCTGAATTCACCGTAGAGACGCCGAGCCCGCTGAGATTGGGCGGAGAAGCCCACTTTTCGACAGCCTCTAACGACTCGTTCACCCCGGAGTGGTGGCATGTTTATAGGGACCAACTAACCTCTCACCCGTTCGAAGGAGCGGAAACTCAAGTTCGGGTGTTCCACTCAAGAACATTTCCGCTCCTTCGAACGGAGTTGTCTGGTGGGCGTCGGCGGTTCTATAAACATGCGACTCCTACGGAGTGAAACATCCTTATTAAAATGCTCTTATCCTAAACATGCGACTGCTAGGGAGTGAAACGTCGATTCTCCAGAGCATGGTGGAATGGACTCTCTACCTCACTTCCAATTCCCAATCAGGATAAAGGGAGCCCAGTAGTAAGGATGTGCGAACGGCCTTTGCGGATCAGTGACAAAACGGGCACCGGTCGAATCCTTATCAGCATTGACAGCCAAGCTCGCCCTGGCACCTTTGGTGTTCTCTGAAGGTTCTCTTAACTCACCATGCAAGAGTGCCAATTGGGCCTGTCGCAAAGCCTCAGCTTTGGTAGTTCCCTGCGTCGCTTCCCGCAACCGATAGAACTGCTGCATCAATTGACTTGTGCTTGAATCGCTGACCGGCCAAAGCGTCGCAATAATCGCTTCTGCTCCCTGACGTTGAGCGAGAACTGCAAAGCCTTCAACTTCCTTACCTTCACCCGAACCGCCAGTTGCAGTATTGCAGGCTGAGAGTGTTAATAACTCCACCTTATCAAAAAGACTTGACATGCTCTTCAGCCGAGCCAGAGACAAGGTGCCATCTCCCAAAAGCAGGAAAGACTTGGTCTCATCACCGGGCTGAAAGTTGAAGTGACTCGCAATGTGTACAACTTTGTAAGGCTGATCGCCTCCTCGCAGTCGCAACAAACTTTTGAGCGCGTCCACAGTGAAAGAATCATCCAGCATCACCTTGCCTTCGAGAATCCCCGATGAAGTTGCGCCACTCGTCTCCTGCCGCACAATCCCGCTCAACTCCGCGCGCACGCCCGGAAGAGCCGGGAAACGAAGAGAAGTTTTCGATTCAGCATCGAAAACTTCCCTTTCGCGGGAAACACCGACGCCCAAAGCTTGCCATTTCGGGCTCACGGGATCTTTGAGGTGTTCGCGACTGGCGAGCGTGAAAACAACGTTACGGTAATTCTCCACCAGATATTTTTGGCCATCATGCAGCGCGGCTACCGGTAAGTACCGTAAGGTACCATCAAGCGACCACATGATGGTTGGCGCCTTTGTTTGCGCAATGTCGCGCGCCAACTCTGGACCAATAAGGATTCGGTATAGCTCTTCAGCTTGTGGCCGCGGATCGGTGTGCGGGTCCTGCAACACTTCGCGGAATGCATAGATCTTCTTGTTCAGATCCGCTTCCGTGATCGGAAATTCGTAAGCTTTTTGAACATCAGGAGTAATCAAGATAACCCGGTACTTGTCCTTGCCGACAATTGTGTAAAGCGCCACCGCGTTGAGTTCTCGCAATGTAGTCATCAGCGCCTGTGATTCTCGCAGTGTGGCTACATCGTTGCCTGGCTTATTCTTGGACAACTCGAGATCCAGTTGATCCAGGAACTTTTGAAAGGCTTGATTGGCACTCTCCAACTGCGATTCCAACTCTGAGAGCTTTTTCTCCTGTTCGGCACTGCGATTACTTAAGGCGAGCAATGCGGCATGTTGAGCTCCGATCTCCGCGATGCGTCCGGAAATCGCGGAAAACTCTTTTTCCATCTCTGCTTCGGCGGCAGTGAAATTGATTTGAACTTGGGTCAGCGAGGTAGCCCCAGCATCACGCCTCACGAACTCAAAATATTCCTGCTGCTTGAGTAAACCAAGCACCTGCTGCGCTTCAGGAAGGCGGCCTTGGGCTACCAGGAGATCAGCCAGATATCGGTAACACGATTGCCATCGCTGAATGAAGCTCTGTTCCAGGCTCTGATTGATATCGTGCAAATCCGTGCGGACTTCTTGAAGTAGGTTTACTGACTTCTTGCCGAGGATGATAGCCAACCGCGGTTCCTGTCTTTCGGCACGACAGATCATTAGCATGCCCAGTACAGTTGCCTCGCTCTGGCGACTCTTTAATTCGCGCGCCAATACCAGAGCCTGTTCTAAATAAGCAGCAGCTTTGTCGAATCGCTTCAGGCTGACGTAAGCAATGCCAAGAGTGGTTAGCGGCGTAAGTTCTGCGGACCGCTGCTTCGTTTCGCGTGCCACCGTCAAAACCTGTTCAGAATATTCAATGACCTTATCTGGCTGGTTGAGAGTGATGTAGGCAAAGACGAAACCCAGAAGCGCAGCCCCCTCCGCGCTGCGGTTTTTTGTTTCTCGGGCAATACTTAACACCTCTTGAAAAGAGTCGATCGCCTTTTGCTGCTGCCGGAGACTTAGCTGGGCCAATCCCCTTCCGAATATCGCGCCAGTCTCGAGTTGCGAATCCTTTAGCTCTCGAGCAATGTTTGAGGCTTCGTCCAAGTAGTTAACGGCCTTTTGCCCCTGGCCCAACACGGCGTAAACCCCACCGACGAGAATCAGGGACTGACCCTCGGCACTGCGACTCTTAGCGTCACGCGCGATCTTAAGCGCCTGCTCAATGTAGGCTATTCCCTGGCCGAGCAGACCAAGACTCAAGCAAGATTGGCCGAGGCTTTGGAGGTCCTCACGCTCGCCGTCGGCATCCTTCAGTTCGCGCCTGATCACAATCGCCTTTTCCAGATATCCGATCGCTCTCTCGTATTGGCTGAGTTGTATATAATCTTTGCCCAGCTGAGCGAGACAGGCTGCTTCCTTCGCACGGTCTTGAATATCGCGGGCAATCGTGAGCGACCGCTCGTGAAAACTGGTGGCCTTTTGATACTCATCAACATCGAAATACATGCTTGCCATGAAATTGAATACATCTGCCTCACCAGCCGGGTCCTTCAACTCACGCATGATCGCTAAGGCCTGTTCAAAATGGTTGAGCGACGCGTCGAACTGTTTCAGATGACCATACTCATTTCCCAGGGCACGGAGTGTCGCAGCCTCCTTTACCCGATCTTTTCTTTCGCGCCTTATCGCTAATGATTGCTCCGAATAGACGATGGCTTTTTCGTACTCTCGCCATCCAATGTATCCATCAGCCAACTTGTCAAGCGTACGCGCCTCAGCATCCCTGTCTCTAAGTCCCCGCTGCACGGTCAAAGATTGGTTGTACAAATTAATCGCTTTCTCGAATTGCTGGGTCATGTAATAAACGAAACCTAGATCATCCAATATCCTCGCCTCTCCTGCTTTATCGTTAAGCTCGCGTTCCATAGCGAGCGCTTGCTCGTAGCACTCGATTGCTATCTCACTTTCTTTCCCTGTGCGATATGATCCTTTCTTAAAATGGGAATAGCCTATCTTGTCGAGGCTCATTGCTTGCCCCGCTCGATCCTTAAGCTCTCGTTGAATCACTAATGCTTGCTGGTGCCATGCGATTGCCTGCTCATAATTCTTTAGGCTATCGTTGCAATCACCCAACCTGCTTAGTGTACTTGCTTCGTCCGCCCGTCGTTTTAACTCGTGGTAAATATTGAGTGACTGTTCGTACCAGTCAACTGCCTTCGCACACTCATTGGTCATGAAGGAGACAAAGCCGAGGCTGTTCAATGTCCTGGCCTCCCCCAGGCGATTCTTCAGCTCTCGCTGCATCGCCAACGTCCGCTGATACTCGTCAGACGCTTTCTGGTATTGCTTTGTCGTCGAGTGCACAGAAGCCAAATCACTGAGCGCGCTCGCTTCACCAGCATGGTCCCTTAGTTCCCGTCTTATGCCTATTGCCTGTTCTAAGCAGTGAATTGCCTTGTCGTTTTGCTCCAGCTTTCCATATGCCCAACTCATTCTCTGAAGCGAAGTCGCCTCTCCATCCCTATCCTGCAATTCCTGTTGGATTGGCAGGGTCTGCCCGTACAGTTCGAGACATTCTTCGTAACTCCCCTGGAAGTAATGGGCCATAGCGAGAGAATCAAGAGAACTGGCTTCGCCTGCGCGGTTCTTCAACTCGCGCCAAATCGTCAGCGCCTGCTGGTAGTAGGGGATCCCGCTTTGGTACTCGCCAGTCATGGAGTAGCTACTCCCAATATTTCCGAGAATACTCGCTTCGCCAACGCGGTCCTTCAGTTCACGTCGAATAGCCAATGCTTGCTGGAAACAATCGCGCGCCTTTTGGTGTTCGTTGAGGTCCCGATAAATACTACCGAGGCCATTAAGAGCTTTTCCCTCACCAACGCGGTCTTTCAACTCGCGATAAATGGTCAGCGCGTACGTGTGGGCAGCGAGGGCGTGATCGTTTTTCGCTAGAGCGTTATTGGTCCAGCCCAGATTCGTCAAACTTACGGCTTCCCAATACCGCTCCCCCATTTCATGCCAGAGAGAGACCGCTTCAGCAAATTTGGCGGCTGCCGATGGGAGTGAACTTTCTCCCAGGTCGAAAAGCTTTCGACCATCACTCAGAGCCTTTTCGGCCTGGATACGTTTCTGGTCAGGCTCAGTCGTCGCACGGAGTTCGCTAATATGGATGGTGTAGTGCCCATTGCCAGCGTCGTTCTGCTGCGCTTCCACCACGACACTATAGGTCCCTCCCACCTCAGCGATGCACGACAATGTTTCACGCCAGAGTCTGCCGTTTTTACTGTCCATCTTGGCCAACAACTGGCCATCCGGTGCAGAGAGACTTACGAGCACATCGATATTGCGCTGGTCCACAATGACGTTAACGAAATCGCGTTTTTCGAGTTTCACTGAGTAGAAGTGTTTCTGACTGCCGCTCAAGTCACTCTCGACGGGCGCGTTTAATTTCAGCGGCCGCGCTTCCTTTGATTGGGCCTGATTGGCCCGCAAGGTAAGCACGTTGCAAATCAAGGAAAGTGCGCAAACACAGAGCACGATGAACGATCGCTTCATGCCTCATCACCTCATGTAAGTCCGCGACCAAAGCAGCCTTTGCAGCAAACCTGGTTCATAGTATTGCGATTTATATTGATCGAGCGGAATAACCTCATTGCCTGGAGCAGACACGTAATGCATCAACTTCTGTGCGCCGGGGGAGGCGTCGAACCGATCTTCCGGTGTCACAACGACCCAATCAGTTTTGCTCATCGGAATTAGTGTTGCTACCGGCTCATCTCGGTCCACACGCCAAAGTTTCATTGTGCCATCATTGCTGCCGCTTACGACCATCTTCCCATCACGAGTGAATACGACCGCATTCACCGCAGCGGTGTGGCTTTCGAAGGAATGCACCTCCTTGCCGCTGGCCACGTCCCAAAGCTTCACGCTCTGATCGTCGCTGCCACTAGCGACCAGTTTGCCGTTCGCACTCACCGCGATCGACTCTATTACGTCTTCATGACCTGTGAACGTGCGCAACAGTTTCCCGGATTTGGCATTCCACACGGTGACTCCAAAGTTCTCATTGGTACTCGCAATCACCCTTCCGTCGGCACTGAAAGCCAGCGGACCAGAACCGCCTCGCTCGAGTGTGCGCAGATGGCGGCCAGTAGCTACACTCCAAAGCTTAACGCTGATGTCACCACAACCGCCGGCAACCATCGTGCCGTCAGGACTGAACAGTACCGACTCCACACCGGCCCGATCAGAGCCTAAAGTCCGAAGTTCCTTACCAGTCACGGCGTTCCAGAGAGTAATGGTCCAGTTCGTACCTGCGCTCGCAATCAGCCTCCCGTTGGGACTGAAAGCTATGGAGGTGAGTCTGGGACTGGATTCGCTCGCGCCTTCGATGGGCGCCGCTCTCATTAAGCGAATTAACTTGCCGGTCCGTGTGTCCCACAACTTAATTGTATTATCGGCGCTGGCACTCGCTAGCACTCTGCCGCTCGGGCTGAAGGAAAGTGTAGCAATTCGGTAAATATGGCCCTGAAGCGCGTTGAGTTGGTTCTGAGTTGATGTGTCCCACAGTTTAATTGTTCCATCTGTGCTGCCCCTGGCAATCACTCTACCGTCAGGACTTATTGCCAGTGAATTGATCTCAGCAGTATTTGCTTTCAGAGAGCGCAATTCCTTACCTGTCTCAGCGTCCCAGAGCTTTATGTTGCGATCGAGACTTCCGCTGGCTATCATCCTGCCGTCGGGACTGAATTTTAGGGAAACTACACCCCAGGTATGGCCCAAAAGCAAGCGCCGTTGTTTGCCGGTCCTTGCGTCCCAAACTCTTATCGTATAGTCGCAGGCGCCGCTAACTAAGGTCTTGCTATCCGGACTAAAGGCGAGTGCGAGGAATGTTGGCGTTCCATATTCAGCGTCACATCGACCTTCACCTTCCTCCTTGCTTTCGAACGCGCGCAATTCCTTACCGCTAGCCGCATCCCATAGTTCAATAGCGTGAACACCGCTGCCCCCGGCGATCATTTTCCCATCAGGGCTGAAAGTGACTGTATCAATCCCGGAGGCTCGCCCTTCCAAAGAACGAACCGGCTTCCCCGTTTTTACTTCCCACAATTTGATCGTCTTTTCGCTTTCGGCGCTGACCAGAGTTTTCCCGTCCGGACTGAAGGCAACCGACGTAACGTCACGTAGGCGACCGTCCACCGAGTGCAATTGTTCGCCCGTCCCGGCATTCCAGAATTTGATGGCATGACGCTCGTCACTCTCATGACCTCCAGTCGCAATCACTTTCCCGTCGGGACTGAAGGCAACGGACGCAACACCCAGAGCATTACACTCGAGCGAACGCAGCTCCTCGCCAGTTGTCACGTCCCAAACCTTTACGCTGCCGTCATTGCTACCGCTGGCGATCGTTTTGCCATCAGGACTGAAGGCGACGGCATAGACTGGTCCGGTATGCCCCTCGAAGGAGCGCAATTCCATTCCTGTAGCAGTGTCCCAAAGTTTCACAGTCTTCTCGCCTCCCCCACTGGCGATAAATTTTCCGTCAGGACTGAAGGCAACTGAGCTCACTCCACCGGGGTGCCCTGTTTGTATGATCAGTTGCGCTTCGCTCTGGGAGGCAATGGGCGGCGTTTGCTGCGACGTGGCTGCAATCGGTCGCTGCTGGGCGCTCGATTTGCCGCCACATGATGAAATACTGCTGGTCAATAGAATTGCTATGCAGGCTCTAAGATATTTGCGGCTACAGTTCATCTGTTTCCTAAGTAACGAGTTCCCTTTACCAAAACCTGAGCTGTTAGACCTCCGCGGTCAAATAGGTTCCACGGGAGAGTCGAACTGGCCAGATACATGACACGAAATATTGCGCAGGAGAGTTGGGCCAGCAATTGAACGTGGGCCAACTCCGTTCTTGCACCTGGCGCCCCGGCCCGCATCACTGTAGGGGCGTCCCTCTCTGTGGGCGCCCCCTACAGTGACGAGTTGGACACCTACTGATGTCCCCGCCGCCAGAGAGGTAATCTGGCCGACTTCCCATCGATAAGCGCGAGAAGATTCAGTGCGGGAGACTTCGAGCTTCACTTCCAATTTCCAATTAGAATAAATGGAGCCCAGTAATAGGGATGGGCTTAAGGTGTCTTCGGGTCCCGAGTAAAACGAAGCTGGCTGACAATGGTCCCAGTTTCGCGGATGCGCAGTAGCTCTAGTCCGCACACGGAGCTCCTAAACAGTCGGGTTACTGCTGGGGAGAGACTGCTGGGGCAACTATTTAACCATCTTGAAGTAGATGTACTGGCCTGCACCACAGGCATACGCACTCGGTCCCCAATAATAAAAGGTACCGTCGTCAAAATCGGCGCGTGCATAAACATGAGTTTCACCTGGCAGCACAAAGACGACGCTGTCTCCATATGGACTAAGCGTCCCCCGATATGCGCCATCAACATAGATCTTGATGAATAAAGAGGTGCGATTGTCGAGCCGCACTTCACAACCACCACCGCCGCGTGTTGCAACTCCGCCTTTCTGGGCCGGCGCTTCAGCCTGATCATTCAGATCGTTTATCTGCTTGTCACTCTTGATGTTTGGATCAGCCTCAGAACCGCGAGTTGCTGCACCTTTAGTACCCTTAAGCTCAATTACTGTCCTGCCCTTTTCTGTCCTACCCTTCTCTTTTTGGGCATTGTTGGTATTTTTGGACCAGGCCGCCTGCGGTGTCGAGATCAACAGAGCTGCGAAGACAACGCAGGCTATTGTTAACAGACTTGCTTTCATTAGAATCTTCTCCTTGGGGTTAAGTTACGTACCTTTCGGCGCGTAAGAGTTCAGAACGCAATCGCGACGCGCGGCTAACGATCTCAGCGTCATCGGGATTAAGACTAAGGCATTGGAGAGAGCAAACCTCCTGAGGGCACTCGCAGTTTCCCAGTAATAAAGCCGCCAGTTAGTAGAGTGCTTCCGCATCGTCTACTTTCCACTAACCTTAAAAACAGCAGCTGCGGTAAACCAGTTTCTGGGATCGACCAGCACAGGGGCAGCGCGTTTCCCCAGGGCTGCGGCATTCAGCAACGCTCCAATGGGTGACTCGGCCTCTGGAGGTGGTGCTTCTCCACCTCTCTTATTAGCTTCCTGCAGCAATGAACTGAAATCAGCCTTGGTGCTGGTCGCCACTGCTTTAAACACTTCCATCTCTTCTGGTTTATCGGGCGCCGACCGGTCCAGCACAAAAACAAAAGGCATGGGAATCCGCTGCCAGATATTCTTTCCGTTTTGGTCGGTCCTTACATCGAACCTGTTCTCCTGAATTGGAACCCCAGGGTACGGGTAGAGCGGCGCGATCGCGCCATTTTCTCGAAGATCCAATACGGTCACATAGGCGGGAACGTCTCCCGTATTTTTGATCTCGATCATCAGTGTGTCGCCTGTGTTAAGTCGCAGCGGCTCGCCGGGAGCGAATGCTTTAATGTCACGCGCCACAACAGCGTTTCCTCGCGCGTCCCGTCTGTATTTGTTATCCGCGTCCCTTTGCAGCTCGACCGCGACCAATCTCATTTCGACTTTCACAGTTGAAGCGGAATCTGTGTTTGTGAGTCTATTGATGAATTGCCAGCGGGCTTCTTTGACCAAAGCATCACGAACTGCCAAAGACATATTGTCAGCGTTGTGTATTATTGCGGCCACCGAGCCGTCCCGTCTCTGTATCATTACGCCACCCGGGCCGCCACCGCGTTCAGCGGCATTCTTCTCGGGGATAACGTCGTCACAGCGATCTGCGCAAATACGTACGTCCCAACTGTTGGCTTCGATATTTGATTCCACCAACGGTAACTTACTAACCTGTTCTGCGACTTCAATGCCGCGGGTAAGGCTTGCGGAATTCATAATCTTCACTCGCAGGCGATTGTCGCCATATTGATGGAGTTCTTCGACCGCTCGCGACGGATTTAGCTCCTCGAGTTTGGTGCTCTTTGACTCCGGCATCAACTCCAATTCGGAGGAGGTGAGTTTGAGATCCGATATTTTTGCTCTTGCCAAAGGTTCGCCAGCAAAGGTCTTGGTTCCTTTTTTGAAGAGCTTGAAAACTGAACCAGCAGTTATTCCCTGCAATTCACCGGCTCGCAGCAACAGCTTGTCACCTTTTAGGTCTACGTCGATAAAGGGCTCCGGAAGTTTTGCGGTCCGGCTTAACAGTTCGTAATCGATATCACCTTCTAATTGGGGGTCTTGCTTGTCTCCCGGATTCTTGCTCAGCATGACAGCACGAACTTCCTCATAGAGATCGCGATAGGTCATTTTGTTGGCTTCAGGGTCATTGAGTGCTTTCACCAGCGCGTAGGTCAGCAAACCCATAGCTGTTCCTTTCTCGTCAGTGGTTTCTCTGGCCACCTGGTCTGCACTTGCCGCCGATAAGACAACATAACCTTTTTGATTGGCGTCACTGCTACTCAATACTCCATCGCCCTCCTCTTTAGGTGCCGCCCCCCGCGTGTGGCGCGTGGGCAATGGACCCTGATACTCTCGGCCACGTACATTGACAACGCCATCTGTTCCCCCACGGGTGTTAGTTCCCGAATGACAGGTATCAAAAGTTAAAGTGGCATTCTTGGGGCTCTGTTTTTTGAGATCCGCCAACCATTTGGCTATTTCATCGTCGCGAATATCGTTGAGACCATCCTTCGTATAGTCTGAAGGCACTAAGGTCTCGTCCAGTCCATCAACCTCTTCGCATTTCCCGTCTGCATCGCACTGGTCATCGGGGACTTGGGAACCATGACCTGAATAGTGGAAGTAGACTATGTCTTCTTTAGTTGTGGGCTTGATTAGATAGTTATAGAAAGCATCTCGGATGGCTTTGTGCGTCGTTTCCTGTTCGGTCGTCAATATTTTGATTTCATCGAAACCAAATTTTCTCTTCAAGACGTCGCTGAGAGCGTCAACATCGGGTACTGTATTCAGATTCCACCAATCGCCCTGGCGACCATGGTTGTATTGATGGATTCCTACTAGGAGAGCCCGCTTATGAGCAGACACCTGTGGAGGCGTGGATGGATTAACCTGAGCGTGCGCTCGCTTCAGGTCCAAATCTATCCCTGCAGCCAGCACAAAAAGAGAGATAACACTGATGACAACGCGTAACATTTACTCACTCTCCGGTTCGATGTTTGTCTACTGATTCTATTAATCCGTGATTCTGGGTCTAGGTCTGGGTCTGGGTCCGCCGGCTGCTGGCGGCGTGGCTGCTACAGCGGCAGCAGGATCAATTCTTCCATAGCCCCATTCCGCGTTGGGGACCGCGCCAACAAATTTATCGCCTTTGGTAGCGGTCTTAATGAGAATGGCTTTGATCTGCCTGGCATCGAGATTGGGATTCTTCTGCAGCATCAACGCTATTACCCCAGCTGTGAAAGGAGCGGCCGCGCTGGTACCGGACCATGCTATGTGCATCCCGTCTCGCGTTACCGCACTGGTACCGGCTTCCGAACCCATGTTTCCGTTCTTGCAGGCGGGACTGCCCGGCTTAGCGGCCTGAGAGAGCGAGGAAATCGTGTAGCGTGCAGGAGCAGTGATTTCCGGTTTAAAACCGCCGTCGGCGGTCAATCCTCCCGGACTCGAATAATCCGAAATATTGTTGAGCGTAAGATTATATGTAGTGCGTCCGCCGTCAGCGTTTTCCCAATCTTTGCGGAAATCGTAAGAGCCGACAGTGATGACATTGGCAGCATTGCCTGGTGATCCGACCATGCGGTTCTTTTGGGCGCCGATGGTGAACGCTCCCTGCGAATAAAAAGGCAGGTAGAGATCAAAGTCGCCATGCCTGACCTTTTCTGTGGGGCCAAAGCCCCATAAGTAATAACTGCCTGGCGGTAGCGGTACCCATACGCGGTCAACTCTCTCATCGCGTTCAGCCAACTTGGTCTTCTCCAGAATCATGTTGGCAAATTCATCAAAGTACTTGGGCTTCTTGATTTCCCTGGGGAAGCCGATCTTAACTTCACCTCCCACCTTGAAAATGTACACGTTAAACGGCTGACCTTTCTCATCTACCAGAAAGTCTCCCGAACCGCGAATTGCCAGTCCCCATTCATCATCACTTCTGAAATATCCATTAAGCCATGTTTGACCCTCAGTTCGCTGCGCGGAAACCATGACTTCCATCGGTGAACCGTCAATATCCGCCTGACCCTTGATGCGTGGTCCAAACTTGCCGCTCGCATGCATGCTGTAATTGCCTTCATTGCCGGCGGACACTGTTATTGCAACTCCAGGTTTGCCCGCTCCTACCCAGGAGTTCATTGTCAACTCTTCAGGCTCCGTTCCATCATGACTGCTAACGTGTCCACCCAGGCTGTGATTGATGACAACAGGTTGTCGCCTTGATTTTGCTATCTGAGTGATCCAATAGGTGCCAAGCAGATAGGTGCCATCGAAACCTTCACAGTCACCGGCCTTAACGATGACCAGATCAGCGTCTGGGGCAACGCCGGGGTAAGTACCTGCTGGTAGTCCATTGGCTGTCGCTCTTCCGTTCCCTGCAGCGGTTCCGGCAGAGGCCGTTCCGTGTCCAAAATTGTCCATGGAATTGACTGTTCCCTGGCCTCTGAGCGCTGCATTAATTTGCTCGTTGGTATAAACAGTGCCTGGTCCGGGATCGCCACCGGGCTGCAGAATGGGAGGCTGCATCCCAACCTTCCCTCCGGACTTCTCAAATGAATCGTCTGTAAAATCCCACAAGTACAGGATTCTTGAAGTGCCATCTGCCTTAATGAAATCCTGATGTTTCCAGTCAATGCCCGTATCTACGATGCCAACGATTACGCCTTTCCCGGTAAGCTTCTGCGAGTTGAACTGATTGTCCACCTTCTGAACGACTTCACGTGTGCCTCCCCGCGTCATTGGTTCAAAATCTGGTGACCGAATCGATCTTGGTATTGGGGGGACAGTTACCGACTTGGTAGCGTTAATCGACAGCACGCTCTTTTGGTTGGCAATCCTTTCTAAGGACAACACCTGAGTGCGGGTAAAGACGATATCATCTGCTCTCAAGTAAACCTGAGCGCCATTTCTCTTCAGATCGGCAATGGTAGAAGTTGTTTCAACCCGCACCGTGACGTTGACATAAGGATTGACGACATTGCCGTCCGAGATGCCGAATAGGCTTCTTAACTGCTCTACATTGAACTTCAAGTCGGCTCCACCACCGCGCGTTTGTGTGTATTGTCCATACAAGATGCGCAATTCCGGGGTGAGCTTGTCCGTAGGTTCATTGCCTCTTGTTTTTCCCCGGCCTTCATTAATGTCAGGGTATTTTGGGCGCTCAGGCTTCTGTTCGGTTTGGGTGGCGCCCACAAAAACAACCGAAGCCGACAACACTGAAAGCATTACCAGTACCGTCACCAATTTGCGGAAGTCACCCGAGTTCACCTTTGGCAGGCTTGTCATATGTTTCATCCTTTAGCTTTTATTCCAGATGCAGTCGAATAGATCTTTTCTGTCTTTCGCCTCTGACGACGAACAGGGTTGCCGCGAATGATCCGGGAGAGTCGAGGGAGAGAAAACCACTCTTGAAGCGGGCGCGCGTTAAGCTCTGGACATCGCAAATGAGAACTGCGCCCGACGTGTCAATGAACGAGAGACGCAATTGATTCTTGCAGTCCACGGAATCCTGCACCCCTTGCAGAAGCTGGTCCTTGAGAATTGCCTTAGTCAATTTTGGTATTCAGAGATTTACCGCCGAGGTCCAAGATGGGATTTATGAATGCGGTATCTGTATTTCAGAAAGTAACAGATAATTCGGTGCCGCCCGAATTTAGACTGTAGCCGGTCTGCTGTCAATGATTTCCTGACATAATTTTGTGACAACTGCTTCCAGAGATGGACAACAATTCAATTTGGACAATTCAAGTTGAGTAAATTTGCAGGTCGGGAAGGGGGCAGTCGTTAGTTTCAAGGTGCGGTAAATTCAAGGCGCCCCCGCTCAACCTTGAATTCCAGCGCCTATCCCTATCACTCAAGCCTCAGCCGCAAATTACATTGACTGATTGATTCGACGATGAAGCCTCTGAGACTTGAGCGGGGGCGCCTTGAATTCACCGCACCTTGAAACTAACGACTGCCCCCTTCCCAGTTTTTCGGCAGCATCCTAAGCTACAACTGCGCTCTTCACTGCTTCTGATCCGTCTTGACAGCTATACCTGCAGCTATTACTCTCTGCAAGACTCTGCATCTGCACATATGCGCAGATAGCATTAGCTCCCCCCATCGGACTTATTTTATTTCTTGTTGCTCTGGCGATTGGAATCAGTGGTCGCGATAAGTGTTTCAACCGGTCAAGCAGATCATCTCGTTGCTTCTACTCAGCAAGCGCGATTTCAGCCCACCGCAAAAAGAGAGTCTGAATGAGACAACAACTGAGTAACTTCAAAGCAGAGTTCTTCAAAGCCCTGGCTCACCCGCTCAGAATCTCCATCCTCGATGCTTTAAGGGAGGGGGAACTCACCGTCAACGAAATCAGTCAGCGATTTGACGTCGAGCCGGCTAACGCCTCCCAACAGCTTGCGGTTTTGCGCAACCGAAACATTGTTATGACACGCAAGCAAGGCGCGAATGTTTATTACTCCGTGAGCGACAGGGCCATCTTCAAATTGCTCGACGTCGCCAAGGAGATTTGTAACCGTCACCTCATTGGAATTCGTAGCATGCTGGAAGAAATTCACACGCCGAGTGCAAGAGTAATCCGCCGTTAATAGCGCAAGCATTTCATTGGGTGAAGCTCGTTCTACTTATGTTACTGCTAACAAAGATTCTGAAAACGCCGGTGGTTACGGAACGGTCACCACTTCCAGCCTCTGGAGAAGAGCTTGAGTTCGTCGGAGAAGAAATAAAGGCGCGCGCGCGCAGACTCTTTGGCCGATCACTGCATATTCGCGAGGTGGACGCAGGGTCCTGCAACGGCTGCGAACTGGAGATCACTGCGCTCAGCAATCCCTACTACGATATGGAACGGTTCGGTCTCCACCTCGTTGCGTCGCCACGTCACGCCGATTGTCTGCTCGTTACCGGTCCTGTAACACGAAACATGGCTGAGCCCCTCCGACGTACCTACGAGGCGACACCTGATCCTAAAATCGTAATAGCTGTCGGCGATTGTGCCTTCGATTGTGGTGTGTACAAAAACAGCTACGCTGTGATCGGTGGCGTTCAACAGGTGATTCCGGTCAATCTTTTTATCCGCGGTTGTCCGCCAGAGCCTGTAGACATTCTTCGCGGAATACTTTCCGCACTCCAGCGATTACCAGCCGAAAAGTCCTAGATAACAGTAACCATGACTCTCTCTCTCCGGGGAAACCATCCAATCTGAATGACGCTTTTTCTCTTTTTCCTGATGGCCTCCTCCTTTGGTCTCGGTGCGTTCAGCGCACTATTCGGCAACCGAAAGTCGATCGGCCGCTGGCTTGTAGCTGCCTTTGCATTCATTGGTTCGACGGCAGGGTTGGTGCTGGGTGGAACAATCCTGGCTGGTGGCGACACATTCTATTATGTACTGCCAAAGGTACTTCCACTCACCGGTGTGGCCCTGCGTCTCGACGGCTTAGGCGCGATTTTTCTCGTGACGGTAGGGTTGATCGGCTGCGGGGCGGCGCTTTACTCTTTTGGCTATTCAACGCACTACGAAGGCCATTACTCGCAAAGACTACTCGGAGCGATGTTCAACCTCCTGCTGCTTGCCCTGAGCTTGCAGGTGATGGCGGACAATGCGCTTACCTTTCTGGGTCTTTGGGAAGTAGTTTCGCTCAGCGCTTACCTGCTGGTCCTTACCGAGCACGATCGGCCCGACACGGTACGTGCTGCCCAGTGGTATCTCGTCATGATGCATGCCGGTTTCGCACTGCTCGTGGCGATGTTCCTGTTGCTTTCTCCAGGCAACCTCACATTGTCCTTTGCCTCAATTCATTCGGGAGCAATGGGTCTTTCACACGCTACGCGAAACGCGGTCTTCCTGCTCGCGCTAATTGGTTTTGGCTCGAAGGCCGGAATCATTCCCCTGCACGTCTGGTTACCGATGGCTCATCCTGTCGCACCCAGTCACATCTCAGCCGTGATGTCGGGTGTGGTTATCAAAATGGGAATTTATGGTCTGCTGCGCGTGCTGCTTGACTTGTTGGGCGGCGGTCCATTGTGGTGGGGTGGGCTCGTTTTGGTTGTGGGGGCAAGTTCGGCCTTGATGGGAGTGCTCTACGCGCTGATGGAGCACGATCTGAAGCGATTACTTGCGTATCATTCGGTCGAAAACGTTGGCATCATTCTCATTGGCGTTGGCGCGGGAATGGTTTTTCACAGCTATGGATTGTTAACTCTGTCTGCTCTTGGTTTCATCGGCGGACTCTATCACACAATCAATCATGCCTGCTTTAAAGGTCTTCTCTTTCTCGGTGCCGGCTCCGCTATGCGCGCCACTGGAACAGCAAACATGGAAGAGTTGGGCGGCCTTATCAAACACATGCCCTGGACCGCGTTCTTCTTTCTTCTGGGATCCGTGGCAATCTCAGCGCTGCCACCATTGAATGGATTCGCCTCAGAATGGCTGATCTTTCAGAGCCTGCTTGGTGGCTCAAGCATACCGCGTCCGGAGGTGGCCGTGCTCATGCCGCTGGCAGTCGGGATGCTGGCACTCACCAGCGGCCTGGCTGCCGCCTGCTTCGTCAAAGCATTTGGTATTACCTTTCTCGCAATTCCCCGGTCAAGTGCTGCTGAAGCGGCTCGCGAATCTCCAAAATCGATGCTCTTAGGAATGGCATTGCTAGCGCTGGCATGCCTGGGTCTCGGCCTTGCTCCATTCGCGGTTGTACCGGCAATTAGTCGGGCTTTGATCGGGGTGGGTGGTTTGCCGGATACGGGCGCTGCTTTCACGCTCAAGTTGTTTCTGGTCGGTCCCGGCGGCTTCGCCAGTATCTCGCCCACTATTGTGGCCCTGGCCCTCGTGATTCTACTTGGCTTAGTGCCTCTGGTGATGCGGATTTTGAGAGTGAATCGCCGCCTCCGCTTTAGCGAATCATGGGGCTGCGGTCGCGTGGGCCAGTCTTCCCGGATGGAATATACGGCCACGGCATTTGCCGAGCCGCTGCGCCGTGTCTTCGCGGAGATCTACCGTCCCAGCAAAGAGCTAAGCATAGATTTTCATCAAGAATCCAAATACTTCGTCCAGACGATTGAATACCGCAGCGCAATCACGCCCTGGTTCGAGAAGACCTTGTATGGCCCAGCCGTGGGCCTGGTCCGTTTCCTGGGCCTGCAGATGCGGCGACTTCAGTCAGGGTCGGTACATATTTACCTTTTCTACATCTCTTTTGTGCTCTTGCTCCTGCTCTTAATCGCGAGGTGGTATTGAGCGTAACCGCTTATCTTCTGGAAATCGGCCAGGTGTTGCTCGCACTCGCAGTCGCTCCGGGTTTGGTGGGAGTCATTCGCTGGTCGAAAGCGCGATTGCAAGGTCGACTGGGCGCCCCGCCTTGGCTGCCGTACTACGATTTGCGAAAGCTATTTGGGAAGGAGGTGGTGGTTTCAAACAATGCCTCCTGGCTGTTCCGCTTTACGCCCTATCTGGTCTTTGCCAGCACGCTTTCCGTCATATTTCTAATACCACTTCTGGCCGCACCACTTCCCTTCGACGGCGTGGGTGACTTACTTCTGGTCGTTTACCTGCTTCTGCTCGCTACTTTCTTTTTGGCACTGGCTGGACTCGATCCGGGCACCGCTTTCGGCGGCATGGGTGCGAGTCGCGAAATGACGATTGCTGCGATTGCCGAACCGACTATAGCTCTCTCGATTTTCGGTCTCGCGCTGGGTGCCGGCTCAACCAATCTGGGTCGTATCGTCGCGCAGACCCTTGCTCACCCAGGTGCGGTAATCAGCCCCGGTCACCTGCTGGGATTCGCTGCCCTCTTCATCGTCATGCTGGCGGAGACAGGCAGGTTGCCGATCGACAATCCTTCTACACACCTGGAGCTCACCATGCTTCACGAGGCAATGATCCTCGAATATTCCGGTCGCTACCTGGCATTAATTGAATGGGCGGCAGCTCTGCGGCTGGTAGTGTTCTTCTCGCTGCTGGCAAACCTTTTTCTGCCGTGGGGTGTGGCCACCAGCTTTAAAGCAACGGCAATCGGTCTAGCCATAATCGCCCTCATGAGCAAGTTGATAGCTCTGGGAGTTGTTGTGGCCTTTGTCGAAGTGCGACTGGCGAAACTAAGACTCTTTCGTGTTCCCGAGTTGCTCGCAGTCTCTTTTGTACTGGCACTTCTTGCCGTTACTTCTTCCTTTTTACTGAGGTAGCTTAATGAATGGCAATGACGCCCTCTTTGGTCAACTAGTAACCCTAAGCGCCAGCCTGGTACTCCTCTTTGGAATTGCTCTGCTCTGGCGACGAAGCCTGCCGGCTTTTACCAGGGCCTTTCAATGGCAGTCGCTGGTGCTCGCTGCGATGTGCATCCTGGTTGGCTATTTTGGCCGTGACCCGCAACTCTACATTGTCGCCGCCTTTCTCTTTGTCCTTAAGGTGTTGGTCATACCACGTTACCTCAAACGATTGCAGTTGCGGACCGCAGACGAGCGCGAGTCACAACCCTACGTGAATATCGCCGCGTCGCTCATTGTCGCGGGCCTGCTAGTCGTGCTCGCCTACATAATTACCCGTCCGCTCGTGGTGTTGAGTTCGCTGCCAACCCGTGAGGCGTTGCCCCTGGCAATGGGCCTTATCTTTGTTGGGTTGTTTGTCATTACTAGCCGGAGAAAGGCGCTAACGCAGGTGGTCGGCTTTCTGGTGCTGGAGAACGGAATTGCCATGCTGGCAATCCTGGCTACTTACGGTATTCCGCTCATTATTGAGTTGGGCGTCTTTCTGGATGTGCTGATGGGCTTTTTGGCAATGCAAATTTTCGTTTATCACATACACGGGACATTTGAGTCCATTGATGTGGAACAACTAAGTCGACTGAAACACTAAAACGACTCACCTGTGATTTTCCTGCTTCTATTAGCTCCCTCAATACTGGCAGCGTTGCTGGTAATTGCCTTGCGACCTTTTCGCAAATGGCTGGGTTGGCTCAACGCGTCGCTTTCTTTACTTAGTCTGACGGCAGCGCTTCGCTTGAGCGTGCAGGCGGCGACAGCAATTGAAGGACAAAATTATGGACCAGGGGAGTTTCTGCGAGTTGATGGGCTGGCGGGACTCCTGCTGCTACTGGTTACCTCAGTCGCAACAATGACTCTTTTCTTGAGTCCTGGTCTCGGGCGGCCCACCGTTTACGATGTTTCTCAGTTACGACGTTACCACATCTTCATAAACTTGTTTATCGCCTCAATGTTGCTGGCAGTGGTCAGCAACAATGTCGGAATAATGTGGGTTGCTCTCGAAGCTACTACCATCTTTTCGGCGCTGATTATCCCTCTTAAACTCAGCAAAGAATCGGTCGAGGCTTCCTGGAAGTACATGCTAATTGGCTCGGTCGGAATCGCGCTGGCTTTTACCGGGACGGTTCTGAGTTACTTCGACTTTGTCGCCCTTTCTGGCCGGACGGAAAATGCGCTGAATTGGTCCGGGCTGAGGACGGCCGCGCCCTTGCTGCATCCGGAAGTAATGCGGATTTCTTTTGTTTTCCTCCTGGTTGGTTATGGCACAAAAGCGGGACTTGCGCCCATGCACGCGTGGAAGCCCGACGCCTATGGCGAGTCACCCTCCTCACTTAGCGCTCTGATGTCTTCAGCACTCTTCGCCGTGGCGATTTATGCGATTCTTCGTTGGAAAATTGTTGTTGACGCCTCCGTCACCGGCCACTTCAGCGACAATCTACTGATCGCTCTTGGTATGCTTTCGGTCCTGATTGCTGCATTCAGCGTTGTGCTGGCGCGCAATTATAAGCGCATGCTGGCTTATTCCAGTGTCGAACACGCGGGTCTGATTTGTCTGGGCATAGGACTGGGGCCGCTCGGACTCTTCGCAGCGCTACTGCACCTGGTAAACCATACAGCAGTCAAATCGATGCTTTTCTTTCTGGTCCATGGAATTGAAGCCAAATGTGGTTCGCCGCTGATCCGAGAGGCCCGTGGGGTGCTGCAAACCATGCCATGGACCAGAGTACTTTTTGTGGCCGCCATGCTGGCGTTGGTGGGGCTTCCACCATTTGGCCTCTTTGCTTCGGAATTTGCGCTGTTCCGCGCTGGTTTCAACCTGAACCATCCCTGGCTCATGGGGGCTCTTCTGGCGTTGCTCGTCGTGGCCTTCGCTTCGTTCCTTAATCACTTGAACAACCTGCTTTACGGTCGCTCCCCAGCAACCTTGAAACCGGGCGAAGTGGATAGCTGGCGCTGGTCCGTGCCACTGTTTCTTCCTCTATCCGTGCTGGTCGTACTGGGCATCTTTCTACCTACACCGCTAATCTTTCTCCTGAATCGCATCGTTGAGGCGGCCGCAAAATGAGACCACTTTCTCAAGTGGAGTCCAGCCTTGCCAGCGAGTTACCTGGACTCGCGATAGCCTCCCGGATCTTGCGAAAAAATGAGCTGCACCTGCGCGTCAAACGAGACGATGTCTCACGCCTGGCTAAGATGCTACGGTCCACCTATGCAACTGAGCTGGTGCTCATGGTGGCAAACGATAGACGGAACGACCGAAGTCTGTTCGAGATTCATTACCTGTTCGCTAACGCCCAAGAAGATTGGTTCGTGCATGCCAAGGTCGACGTTCCGCCAGAAGATCTCCGTATACCTTCTCTCGCCATTTTCAATTATCAGGCTTCGCGCTTCGAGCGCGAGATGCACGACATGTTCGGCATTGAAACGCCTGACCATCCCGATCCCAGACCACTCGTGAAGCACGCGTTCTGGCCGAGAGACTACTTTCCGCTGCGCAAAGACGCACAAGCGCCGGAACATTTCGAAGATGACGGAACGCCCTTCCCTTTTAAAGCCGTGGGCGGTGAAGGCGTCTATGAGATCCCGGTTGGCCCAGTCCATGCAGGCATAATTGAGCCGGGCCACTTTCGCTTTAGTGTTGTCGGCGAGACGATAATTGATCTCAAGACGCGGCTTTATTTCACTCACAAGGGAACGGAAAAGCTATTCGAGGATCGCTCGCCCACGGAAGGAGTTGAACTGGCAGAGCGCATAGCAGGTGATACTACCATTGGACATTCACTTGCCTATTGTCAGGCCCTCGAGTCTCTTGCCCAGATAGAGGTGCCCGCTCGAGCCAGCTATATACGAGTTATTTTGCTCGAGATGGAGCGACTGTGCAACCACATCGCTGATTTCGGTGCCATCGCCAATGACACTGGGTTTGCTATTGCTCAGTTCCATTGTTTTCGAATTCGCGAGCGACTCTTGCGGCTAAATAAGCAACTCACTGGCAATCGGCTGCTGCGGGGAGGCATCGTTCTGGGTGGCGTGGGACACGACCTCCCCGCAAATCTCGCACTTGATATGGAACTCGATTCCATTCTCGCCGACTTCGAGGAAATCGTCGATATTACTCTTAATAACACAATTCTAAGAGACCGACTGGAAGGCACCGGTCAACTCACCCTCAGGACCGCGTTGGACCATGCCGTCCTGGGCTATGTCGCTCGCGCGTCAGGAATTGATGAGGATGCTCGGCGCGATCACCCCTTCGCCGCTTATGGCGAGCTTGAATTCAGAGTACCTGTCTTTGCAAGTGGCGATGTTTATGCCCGCACAATGATGAGGGTTGCCGAGGCAAGGGAGTCGGTAAATTTAATTCAACAAGCTCTGATTCGGAGTCCCAGCGGTCCGCTGGTTGGACCGCCTCGCAAGATGGCTGCCTTTGAGCCGGCATTTGGAATAGTCGAAGGCTGGCGCGGCGCTATCATCCACTGGGTTATGGTGGATAGTGAAGAACGACTTTATCGCGTGAAAATCAAGGATCCCTCGTTCGCCAACTGGCCCGCGCTTTCATTTGCTCTGCTCAAGAATATCGTTCCGGACTTTCCGTTGATTAATAAATCCTTCAATCTCTCGTACTCAGGCAACGACCTCTAGCAGCTCGAGGAAGTAACTCTCAATCCCTGGCAATTAGGGACACATAATGAGGCGTCCACATCTTTGATTTGATTCTGCGATCAAGCTCGGCCGCAGTGGTTCGTTGTGAAAAGCCGGCTAATTGTGCTTCCTTCGCAACTGCCAGGGCAACCTTACTCGACACTTCACGAACTACTTCCAAACTCGGGTAAAGGGGAGCTGTCTCATTAGTCAGCGCCGGCGAAAACTCGGCCAAAACACGCGCGGCAGCGACGAACATCTCGTCTGTTACCCGTTTGGCGCCGGTGGCAATAACGCCGAGGCCGACGCCGGGAAAGATAAACGAGTTATTACATTGACCAATGCTGATTGAGCGGCCAGAGTGGACCACTGGAGAAAAGGGGCTCCCGGTGGCAACCAAAGCGCGTCCGTCGGTCCAGGTCAATAGATCCCTGGGAGTGGCTTCGCATTTGGAAGTGGGATTGGAAAGCGGAAAAACGATCGGCCGCTCTGTGTGCTGCGACATCTCGCGAATAATTTGCTCAGTGAAAGCTCCTGGTTGGGCCGAAGTGCCCAGCAGAATCGTTGGCTGGACATTATTGACGACCTCTGCAAATGTAAATTCAGCCGCGCTGCTTCTTTGCCAACCCATCGTTCTTGCCAGTGGCTGCGCGAATTTCTCTTTGAATGGCTCAAGGTCTGCTCTTCCGGAATGGACCAACCCCTGGCTATCGACCAACCAGATCGCCCTCTTCGCTTCCTCCTCGGAAGCGCCTTCACTCTTCATGGCGGTCACAATCTGAGCACTAATTCCAGATGCAGATGAGCCCGCTCCCAGAATGATGATGCGCTGATTGCGAAGCTTTTCCTGTTTTAGTCTCATGGCAACCAGTAGGCCCGCCAGAGTGACGGCCCCGGTACCCTGGATGTCATCATTGAACGTGCAAAGGCGATTACGATAGCGCTCCAGTAACCGAGGAGCGTTCTGCTTCGAGAAGTCTTCCCATTGCAGCAACACTCCAGGGAACTTATTCATGACCGCGGTGACAAATGCTTCCACGAACGTGCCATACGCGGCGCCCCGTATTCGCTCATGGCGCCAGCCCAAATAGAGGGGATCAGCCAATAGTTCTTTGTTATCGGTGCCAACATCCAGAAGAATGGGAAGTGTCGTTGCGGGATGTATACCGGCGCAGAGACTGTAGAGCGAGAGCTTCCCTACTGGTATGCCCATCCCCCCTACTCCGAGGTCGCCCAGACCCAGGATTCGTTCTCCGTCTGTTACCACAATCACTTTGACGTTCTTAACGGGGGAATTCTCGAGCAGGGTGGCAATCTCATTGCGATAAGGATAGGAGATATATAGGCCACGGGGTCGACGAAACATATGGCTGTATTTCTGACAACCCACCCCGACTGTAGGAGTATAGATAATGGGCATCATCTCAGTGATGTGCTCGCTCACCAGCCGGTAGAAGAGTGCTTCGTTTCGATCCTGGAGGGCAGTTAGAAAAACATATCGTTCGAGATCGGACTCTTTGCGCAAGTAGTTTCCGTACGTTCGGGTGAGTTGCTCATCCATTGTTGAACAATGAAATGGCAGCAGCCCCAACAAGCCAAGCTGGAGCCGCTCTTCTTCGGGGAACGCACTACCTTTGTTGTAGAGCGGATAATCGAGAATTGCTTGTCCCGACAGAACGGTTGTTGTGGCTTCAAGCGCCATCTCATGATTGTGTTGTAACTCAGCTCCGCTCATGACCTCATGTCCTTTTCATACAAACTTTCCGAAACGTCCTGCCAAGCCTTTCCTGAGAAGCGCTAGCCGTTCAGGTCTCTTGCCGTCGGTGAGGCGGCAGAGTCGTACCGTTACTCATTTAATGCAACGTATGTGCCCACCCGGCAGGCGGATTTTAAGGGCAAGTAGACGAATTAGTGGGTCGAAACTCGCGCTTTGTGAGGAATATGACGATTTTTTGCATCAAGGGCAGGGAATTCGGCATGGACAGTTTATTTCGGATCTTGAGGAGATTCCTTTTTCACTTTTGAGGGAGTTGCGCCTGACCTGTGCCCATAAGTGAACAGGCGCTAACATGTATTATGTCTCCTACCACTCCTTCTTTTGAGCCGAGCGAGCCCGAAAATCCCAACCAGGCCCAAGCCCATTAGCAGCATGGTGGTTGATTCAGGAAGCATTACAACCACATTCGTGACTTTTAGAGAGAAATCAGCATCGGCTGTTGCATTAGCCCAGCGGGGCCAGAGGTTCTGCCCATTTTGGGAAACAGAAAACCCTTGTGATGACAGCAATGAGAGAGGGGCTAACGCCTCAAAGCTGTTACCGGAGATTGAGATGCGTCCCAGAGACAATGGTGTCGAAACGGCTGCTACCACACTGGGGGCTTGTCCTATGCCGTTTACCCGCGTGATGGTGTCAAGAACAATGTTCGGCAGCCCCGATGACGAAAAATTGGCTGTGCTTGAGCCGGCGCCACGATCAACACCCCAAATGTAAAAACCGGGTGCCCTTCCAAGATCGGCGGCAAACGTAGCAGCAAAAAGAAGGCTCGTCCCGATTAACGAGACTCTCGCGCTGGTTACGTCCTGATCACCATCCTGAGGCTCCGCATACGTTGGTAAGAAATCGTCGACCGGATCAACCAATACTGAATCCGCTTGAGTGTTACTGGCAAAAAACAAAACCAACAGGGGAACGGCGAGCAAAATCTTGCGAATGTCTTTTTTCATGAGGATCTCCTGCAACCTCGACAGCTGAGTCATTACAGACTCAACGAGAAACTGTCAGTTGCGGACTAAGGGAAAGACACCGACGCTGGTCTTGAGCCAGTCGGTCTATTCGGGGGAATTTAAAGACAGGTTTGGGAATATATACCTGGCCCGCTGGTCCGTCAATAAGTTTCTGTAGCTTTTCCGAACAGGCGTTGGTTCCTGGAGGGACCAATGGGGAGGTCGCTGGGGTAAATCAGCTGATAAGACGGGCCTAAAGGTGCTTCTACTGGAACTGCCCCTCCTCAGTCACATCAAGACTGTACAGGAGCGTACCGACGAAACTGACTGACACTGGTACTCTGCGGCTCTTGCTTCTCGGAACACTGGGGCTGAGGCCCCAAGCCACTGCTTGGCGCGCCGTTGCAGAAGCTCGACATCTAAAAGCGAGGGACCGTGAACGAACCCCGCGTCCTCTCGATCAGCAGCACTTTATAAGGAAAACGCTAGTGCCCTGTTTCTAGGTCTCGAAACAAAGGGTCCAAGGTCTAATCCCTCTGTAATGCCAACGGCGTGAAATGTAACAGCCTGAAGCGTGCGGCCCTGAAATGCATCATTAATCCCTAGATTTCCTCTTTCACATGTCTGCTGAATTTCGGCAAACTACAGCAGGTAATATAGTTCAGTACTCTTCAACCAACTCTTTTATGATAAATTCAGCCGGTCTTTCTGAAGCATTCTGGCAAGCGGCTCTCGTCTGGGCACCCACTGTTTCTAATAGACCAAGCCGCTGAGTGTTTCCCGACCTGGCGAAAGTCATGAGCTCTCGCGAACAAAGCCCTAACCTGCTGCCTTCATTTCTCCCCACGCGACCAGCTTTCCTACGGCCGGAAAAGTACCTGGGGGATCTCCGGAGTCTACGCTATTTATTGTTGCTGACTTTCGTGGTCCTTCTTTATTTTGCGGCAGCAGAGCTGGGACTCGCCTTCGCCTTTGTCAACGCAAGCGTCTCACCTATCTGGGCACCCACGGGAATCGCAATAGCGTCGGTCCTGTTGCTGGGTGTTCGGATCTGGCCCGCTATTCTTTTAGGGGCATTCTTTGCAAATCTGCTTCCTCACGTGGGAGTCGCGACGGCAACCGGAATCGCTTTGGGGAACACGCTTGAGGCCTTATCAGCCGCACTGATCCTGCGTTCTCTCGGTTTTAATAAGTCCTTCGACAGAGCCCGGGACGTCACGAAATTCGTTTTGGCGCTGTTGCTGGGTTCAATGATAAGCGCAACGGTCGGCACCCTCAGCCTCTGTCTTGGCCACACGGCCCCCTGGGACACTTTTGGTTATCTTTGGTTGACCTGGTCGCTTGGGGATTCGACTGGAGGGATGCTGATTACGCCACTCTTGCTGACCTGGGCCACAAGTTCGCCTGAATGGTTGCCCAGGAGACGCTATCTGGAGGCAACTCTTCTGTTGTCGCTGCTCGCGTTTGCGGCAATCATGACTTTTGGTGTCCCCTTTCCTGGGCCAGTTCAGTTCTATCCGCTGGTAAGATTGGTGGTTCCCTTTTTTATCTGGGCCGCATTCCGGCTGGGTCGCAGAGGCGTAACTCTTGGCACCATACTGTTTTCTATAATTGCCGTCTGGGGAACGGCCCATAATCTTGGACCCTTCGCCGGTAGAGCAATCAACGAATCACTGCTTCAACTGCAGGTTTTTGTTGGCTCTAACGCCATCATGTTTATGTTTTTGGTCTGCGTAGTGGAAGAGCGCCGCCTTTCCGAAGACGTACTCCGCGAAAGCAAGAATCGATTGGCTGGCAATCTGGCAATCACGCAAATCCTTGCGGCCTCTCCGGCGAACAGCGATGCCACTCCACGAATTCTTCAAACCATCGGCGAAACACTGGGTTGGGTCGTTGGCGACGCCTGGACGCTGGATCGTGAGGCCAATATTTTGCGCTGTTTAAAGGTCTGGCACGCTGCGTCTGTAAACGTTAGCGACTTCGTTGCCGATACTTATCAACGCTCTTTCGTTTCTGGCGTCGGGTTACCCGGACGTGTGTGGCAGAATTCACGTCCTGTTTGGATTCCCGATGTAACTAATGACGATAACTTTCCCCGTGGTCCGATCGCCCGGAAGGAAGGACTCCGTAGTGCTTTCGCGTTCCCGATTTTGTCTGGTAACGAATTCCTCGGAGTGATGGAATTCTTCAGTAGAGAGATTCGTGAACCTGACAATGAACTGCTTGCAATGTTTGCGGGTATCGGCAGTCAGATCGGGCAGTTCATGAAACGAAAGGAGACAGAGGAGTCTCTTGTCAAAAAACAGGAAGCATTAAAGTTGGCCCATAAGGTTGTTCGTGGCGGCGCCTGGCAATGGGATCTGGTGGCCAATACCTGCGAATGGTCCGACGAACACTGCGAATTACTCGGATGGGATCCTGAGGAAACACCAGCTTCCTCTGCAGAGTGGTTTCGCAGCATTCATCCCGATGATCTGCCGGGTGTGTTGAAAGATCAGGAGAGTGCCATTCGGGAAAAGCGAGATATCGATGTGGAATTCAGAGTCAGCCGAGCAGACCGACAGGTGCGCTGGTTCCACCGCTGTGGTCGAGGAGTCTACGATCCTCAGGGAAAACCACTCTCACTGGTAGGAATCACATTTGACGTTACCGAACGCAAAGAGGCAGAGGAAAGATTGCGTGAGAGTCAGTCGCAACTGACCACGATGATCAGCTCGGCCATGGATGCTGTTATCAGTGTTGACAGTGATCAGCGGGTTATCATCTTCAATGCGGCTGCGGAGAAAATGTTCGGCTATTCGGCGAGTGAAGCATTGGGACAACAGATTGCTCGTTTTATACCGGAGCGTTTCCGGACAGCACATCAGCAACACATACGCTCGTTTGGTGAAACGGGCGTGACAAAGCGGTCTATGGGTGCCTTGGGAAAGCTGTTTGGTACGCGTGCGGGAGGGCAGGAGTTCCCCATCGAAGCTTCGATATCACAAATGGAAGTGAAGGGACAAAAGCTTTACACCGTCATTTTAAGAGATATTACGGAGCGACAAAGGGCCGAGGAAGAGCGCGAACAACTGTTAAAACGTGAACATCTGGCTCGTGCGGAAGCGGAAAACGCTAATCGAACCAAGGACGAGTTTCTTGCCACCTTGTCTCATGAATTGCGAACACCGCTAAACGCCATCATCGGATGGTCCAGCATGTTGCGTTCCGGCAGACTGGACCAGGAACATTCGCATCGGGCACTGGAGATCGTCGAGCGAAATGCGAAAATCCAGGCACAACTGATTGAGGATATCCTCGACGTATCGGCAATCGTTTCCGGGAAACTCCGACTCGACTCACGTTTAGTCGCACTTTCCCAGGTAGTTGAAGCCGCTGTTGACTCCATTCGCCCGGCTGCGGAATCTAAAAACATTGAACTCCTTACAATCTTTGAGCCAGATGCCGGACCAATTTCTGGCGACCCGGCAAAGCTGCAGCAGATAATCTGGAATCTTCTTTCGAACGCCGTGAAATTTACTCCTGCCCAGGGAAGAGTTACGGTCCAACTCCAGAGCATGGATTCGCACATTCAGGTGGTTGTCAAAGATACGGGTCAGGGGATTAGTCCTGAATTCCTGCCTCAGGTGTTCGATCGTTTTCGCCAGGCTGACGGAACCATGACCAGAAGACAGCGAGGCCTCGGGCTGGGGCTCGCCATTGTTCGACATCTTGTCGAGCTACATGGTGGCTCAGTAAAGGCCGAGAGTGACGGAGACGGGAAGGGCGCAACTTTTAGGGTTAATCTTCCGTTGCTAGTGAGCAATAGCAAACTCTCGGAATTTAAACCCGCACGTAAACCCGCAGAAATTCGCAGTATCGACATGCAATTAAGCGGGCTGCATGTCTTGGTTGTTGACGATGAAGCAGATTCGCGGGGCTTCATTACTGCGATGCTTTTGAATTGTGATGTCCAGGTAAAGTCCGCGGGTTCCGCCGCCGAAGCGCTGAAAATTTTAGAGGAATGGCGGGCCGACATCCTGATATCCGATATTGGGATGCCTGACGTTGATGGTTATTCCTTGATCAAGGAAGTGAGAAAACACGATAGACATATTCAAGCCGTTGCACTCACCGCGCACGCCAGAGTGGAAGATCGGCGACGAGCGATCGAGGCGGGATTTCAAATTCATCTCTCCAAGCCCGTTGAACCGACAGACTTAGCCCATGTGGTGGCAAGGCTGAGCGGCCGCATGAAATAAGCGATGAGCGCTCGAGTGGCTCTGCCGTCCTCCTTGTACCGAGACGGTGTCACAACCCCAGAGATGAACCGACGCGATTACTACTCTTACGCCTTCGGCCTAAAACCACCGCCTCACGACAGCGATTTCCCCGCGAATTGTCGTGAGCGCTAGTCAAATCCAAATGCGACGGGCTACCATACCCGAGCGTCCCCCGATACTTTAGAAGTAAGTGAAGCCGCTAATTGCATTCGGCAGAACGGCAGAGTTGTCGCTGACGATCATCGGCGAGTTGATAACCGTCAGGAATAGAGTGAATGACATTCATGAACAAAAGAGCCCTCCCCCCAATAATCGTATTTTGCTTGATCTGTGGATCCATCTCGGTTTCCAGTTGCCAAAAACAATCGCCTCCCCAGGTTCAGCGACCACCGGCGGCCGTAACTGTGGCGGCCGCTGTTAGTCAGGAAGTACCTGTTTACCTTGATGAAGTGGGCAAGTGCGTTGCCCGGGAAGTGGTTTCCGTCTTGCCGCAAGTCTCCGGGGCCATTACCAAAATACACTTTGTAGACGGCGCGAATGTGAGAAAGGGGAATCTGCTTTTTACGATCGATCCGCGACCTTTCGAAGCCAGCCTGCAACAAGCGCAGGCTAATCTCGCCAAGGATACAGCTCTCAAAAACCAGGCCGAGGCAAACCTTGCTAAGGACATCGTCGGGGCAAAAAACGCAGCCGTCCAGGCTCGCCGCTACGCAGAGTTGGCCCGGCAGGATGCCGTTACGAAAGAGCAGACCGATGAGCAGAAGACCAATGCTGAAAGTCTGGAGGCTACTGTTAACGCAGACCGCGCCGCAGTAAAAAGCGCAGAACAGGGAATGGAAGTGGACCGCGCTAACATTCAGAGTGCCAGAGTCCAGCTCAGCTATTGTTACATTCGTGCACCTATCGATGGCCGCGCAGGGCATCGGCTGGTTGATTTGGGAAACGTGGTCAGTCCCACCAACACGACACCCTTATTAGTTATTGAGCGTTTGGATCCGATCTATGCAGATTTTACGGTCGCTCAAAATGATCTTTCCGCAGTACGTCAGAATATGGCTCAACGGACACTGAAAGTGGAGGTACGACTACCGGATCAGCAGGAAGAAATGCGAGCAGGCGCTCTCACATTTCTTGATAACACGGTACAAGATCAGACAGGCACGGTCACGTTGCGAGCTACGGTTTCTAACACGGATCGTCATTTATGGCCGGGCCAGTTTGTCAAAGTACGCCTGGTGTTGAGTACTCAATCCGCAGTGCTGGTACCCGCCGCCGCACCGCAAACTTCCGCGAAGGGTCCTTTCGTCTATGTGATTAAGGATGACACAACTGCGGAACTTCGACCGGTAAAACTCGGACAGCGACAGGGTGACTCAGTTGTCATCCAGGAGGGTCTCAACGTAGGTGAGCGCGTAGTGGTTAATGGTCAACTTGGGGTGACGCCCGGAGGCAAAGTCCGAATTGAGAAGGCCAGTACAGAGGCTAACTCGGCTCCAACAAATCCAGGAGTTAAATCATGAACTTGTCTGAGCCATTCATCCGGCGCCCGGTCATGACAGCGGTGCTAACGCTGTCAGTGATCTTGTTTGGAGTGCTCAGTTACGTACGTTTGCCGGTAAATGATTTGCCAGTTGTGGATTATCCGGTGATTCAGGTGCAGGCGGACTATCCAGGTGCCAGCCCTGATACGGTGGCGAACAATATTGCCACGCCTCTCGAGCGTCAGTTCATGCAGATTAATGGTTTGGAATTGATCACTTCCAAGAGCACTCAAGGCCATACGAGCATGACCCTCCAGTTCAACCTGGATAAGAACGTCGACGCGGCGGCCACAGATGTTCAAACTGCTATATCCCGGGCTACGGGAAGCCTGCCAGTCGACCTGCCCGCACCTCCGTCATTTTCGAAAACTAACCCAAATGACCAACCACTTATGTACATTGCGCTCACCAGTGACTCGGTGACTCGTGGGCAGATCTACGACTATGCCAGCACACAGTTGGGGCAGCGGATCAGCATTCTGCCGGGTGTGAGCAGTGTAAACGTATTCGGCACAAAATCAGCCATTCGAATCAAGATCGATCCTTCAGCCATGTGGGCGCGGGGCATTTCGGTTGACGATCTGGTTACTGCGGTGCGAAACGGCACCAGTTACACCGGCGCAGGCCAACTCGACAGCCCCGCCGGCACCGCAGTCCTACAGCCGAAGGGGCAGCTCGAGAATGCCCAATCCTACAGCGACCTCATTGTAAGCAGCAAAAACGGACAACCAGTATATCTGCACGATATAGCCAAAGTCGTTGACTCGGTGCAGGACGAGCGGCTGGATATGCGTTTTTGGGTACGGGGTTATCCCGTGCCATCGGCAACGGTAGTAGTCGCGGTGAATCGGCAGGCGGGCGCGAACGCAGTTGAAGTGGCGAGGAGCATTAAGGAGCTATTGCCGATAGCCAGTGCAGAACTTCCCGGGTCAGTGCGGGTAACACCGATCTACGATCGTTCCCAAAATATTGTGAATTCGGTTGATGATGTCGAACTGACTCTGCTGATCGCTTTTGTCCTGGTAGTGATTGTCATCTTTCTTTTCCTTGGCCGAGCAACTGACACGCTGATTCCGGCGGTAGCACTTCCGCTCTCTTTGCTGCTCACTTTTATTGTCATGGCGGTCCTTGGGTATAGTCTGGACAATCTATCCCTGATGGCTTTGACCCTGGCGATTGGCTTTCTCATTGACGATGCCATTGTGTTCCTCGAGAACACGGTCCGCCGCATGGAACGCGGAGAGCCAGTACTCGAAGCAACGCTCAACAGTGCGAAAGAGATTAGCTTCACAATTCTTTCGATGACCATTTCGCTGGCGGCCGTATTCATTCCGCTAGTGTTCATGCCTGGGCTAGTAGGGCGGATCTTCCGAGAGTTTGCGATCACCATCGTAGTCGCGATCTTCGCCTCTGGTTTGGTTTCTCTCACTCTTACACCACTCATGTGTGCGCGAATGCTTAAGGAGCGCGGTGAGGGTACCAAGAAAACGTGGGTGGAACGCGTGATAGGCGGAGTGGAGAGACGGGTACTGGGCGTTTACGGTAAATCACTCTGGTGGTTTCTTCGGCACCGCTGGATCTCGGCAGTAATCTGGTTTGTCTGTCTCGCGGGCACTATCGGACTGTTCACGATTGTGCCGAAAGAATTTCTTCCCGTAGGCGATAGTAGCGTCGTCTTCGGTGTGTTCTTTGGTCGCGAGGGTTCCTCACCGGAACAGATGCATTCTCTGCAAGACCGTGTGGACCAGGCTCTGCACGAAGATCCGAATGTGATAATGGACTTCACCATGACTGGCAGCAGCGGTTTTGGGGCATCCAATCAGGGACTCACGTTTACATTTCTCAGGCCCGCGAGTCAGCGTGGCCCGATCGAACAGGCCACCGGCGAAATGATTGGCAGAATAAACTCCATACCAGGAGTTTTTGCCTTTCTACGTCCCTTCCCCGTGCTACAGATCAGTACTGGCGCGGTACAACAGCAACAGGGCCAGTATGCTTTTGCGGTGTCCGGGGTAAATGCGAGTCAGGTCTATGATGTGGGCACAAGACTGATGCAAAAACTTAGTGAGTATCCAGGGTTTTTGACTGTCTCTTCAGACTACTTCAATAACACACCGAACCTCGATATCGAACTGCGTCGCGATCAGGCGAAGACCTATGGCGTCTCTGAGGCTCGGATCCTGGGACTGCTACGAAACGCCTACTCACAAAACTACATCTATCTGATCAAAAGGCCTCAGGATCAATATCAGGTAATTCTGGAAGCCGAGGATTCCGCGCGTTCCAGGCCTGAGGATCTCTCACTTTTGTACATTAAATCCGATGATGGCGAGAAATTGGTTCCTCTCAATGCGCTGGTCACGTGGAAATCTTCGCTGGGCCCACAGGCTGTGAACCACCTTAACCAGTTCACCAGCGTCACGATATTTTTCAACCTGAAACCGGGGGTGCCGATTGGCGAGGCTGCTGATCATATTAATAAGACCGCCGCCCAAATTGTGCCGCCCACGGTGCGTTCTGGCTTGCAAGGTGAGGCACTGACGTTCAGTGATACGGTGAGGAATTTGACGCTCCTGATGGCGCTCGCCGTGTTTGTTATGTACGTGATCCTGGCCATCCTCTATGAAAGTTATTTACATCCACTTACCGTTTTGTCTACATTGCCCACGGCACTGGTAGGCGGGCTGCTGACGCTCTTTGTTTTTGGCGCCAATGCCTCACTGTATGCCTTTGTCGGCATGTTTATGCTGATGGGTCTCGTAAAGAAGAACGGTATCATGATCGTTGACTTTGCCCGGCAAAGGGTAGATGCAGGGCAGGCCCCCGACGTATCTATTCATGATGCCAGTATGGACCGCTTTCGACCTATCATGATGACAACACTCGCCGCTGTATTCGGCGCAATGCCAATAGCACTTGGCATCGGGGCCGACGGATCTTCCCGCCGACCGCTGGGGTTGGTGGTGGTAGGCGGCCTCGTGGTCTCGCAGTTCATCACTCTGTACGTTACCCCAGTAATCTACCTGTATCTGGAGACGTTTCAGGAACGCGTTCTGGATCGGATCTCTTTCTTCCGCCGCGGCACGTCGCCACCAACTACTGAAAAGGGTGAAATTGCTGGTCGCGAATTGGAACCGCAGGCAGGGGATTAAAGTAACCGTTGGTCCAGATCTGAAGACGCATGACGAAACGTTGGCTAGCTCTTTTGCTTCTGTTGAATTTACTCGGCGCCAATGTCACTGGACAGAAGAAATACTCGCGCCCCAATACCAGGACACCGGACGTTTTCCGCGGCGCCGAAAGTCCGCCTGACTTGAACTCGATTGGAGATCTTAAATGGTTTGAGATCTTCAAAGACGAGAAGCTGCAGGAATTAGTCCGAACCGCCTTTGCGCAGAACTATGATTTGCGCGCCGCTGTAGCGCGGATCAATGCTGAACGCGCGAACCTCGGATTGGCGCGAGCAAACCAATTCCCCCAGCTCGAGGCCAGCGCCGCTCTTCCTACCACGCGTACATCGCAAAATGGTCAGACCACAATTCCCGGTCAATCAGGTCGGAGGCGCACGTTCGGTGAAGTACTCTTAAATCTTCTGACGTTTGAATTGGATATCTGGGGCCGCTTGCGCCGGCAGACTGAAGCTGCACGCGCGGAGGTAAGAGCATCCGAAGAAGATCGCAAGGCCGTCATGACTACAGTTGTGAGTGATGTCGCCACCGGTTACTTCAACCTGCTCGAACTTGATTTAGAACTTGATATCGCCAAGCGAACTCTCGCTACTAGAGAAGAGTGGCTGCGGTTGATCAAAATACGTCAACAGGGGGGTGTTTCCACTCTCCTGGACGTACGGCAAGGCGAGCAGTTAGTTTATCAGGCCGCGCAAACAATTCCGGACATTGAACGATTGATCGAACAAACTGAGAACCGCATAAATCTGCTTCTCGGCAACAATCCGGCTCCGGTGGCGCGCGGTCGCAAGTTGAGTGAGCAGGAACAGCTACCAGCAATACCTGCGGGCCTGCCCTCGGCTTTGTTAGAACGGCGGCCTGACATCAGGGCCGCAGAACAGAACCTGGTGGCGCAGCATGCCTTGGTTTATGCAGCGAAGGCCGCATATTTTCCTCAAATAAGTCTGACTGCGTTTTTCGGTTTTCAAAGCAATCAACTCTCGGACCTGTTCTCCGGGCCAACTCGCACCTGGTCTTTTGTGCCTCAAGTTACGCAACCGCTATTCACGGCTGGCCGGCTAAAGTCAAACGTAAAATTTGCTCGCGCACAGCAGGACCTGGCTCTGGTCCAATATCAACAAGCGGTGCAAACAGCGTTTCGAGACGTTTCCGACGCGTTAATTCAATATCGCAAGATCAAGGAGGTGCGGACGCAGCAGGAACTGTTAGTTAAGACGTTGCAGGATAGATCACGGCTTGCATATCTTCGCTACCGAGGAGGAGTAGACACTCTCCTAAATGCTCTCGACGCCGATCGCGATCTGTTTGCGGCCGAGGTTGATTTAGCGCAAACAAAACGTGACGAGATGTTATCTCTGGTCCAGCTCTATAAGGCCTTGGGTGGCGGTTGGCAGAATTGATTTGGGTCATTGGCCCCTGACAAACCGTCTGAAAAGTATCGGTGTGATTACTGGCGATTCGAACAATCCGGATTTTGCCGTCAATATCGGACGTCAACCGGCTGTCCAGAGTGTCGCCGCCACAAGCCGAGCTGGTTGCGGTGAAGGTCCTTTAGTCAAGCCGGCTTCGGTTCTTTCGGCTGGGGTGATTTCGGGAATCCGAGTATGCTTCCGGCCCGCAAGTAGACGGTGTAATCAATATGAGTCTCGGCGCCGCATTTGATCGCCCCTTCTGTCCTGCCTCCTGCGCCTGCTCCTGCCTCCTGCTCTTCCATTTCTGCTGTACAATAAGCAGCGCCCCTGGTTCCTGGTGTTTGGCTGGTTTCAATATCTGAACGATGCTCGCCTTATTAAACATCTCAAATATCGCATTGATCGATAGCCTGCAGGTGGAATTTGATCTCGGGCTTAACCTGCTCACGGGAGAGACTGGCTCGGGAAAATCAATCATTGTGGATGCACTGGGCGTACTGCTCGGCGGTCGTTTCTCCTCCGACCTGCTCAAGTCCGGGGCCGAGCGCGCCTTTATAGAAGGGCTTTTTTCCGTCAAGCGAGATCGTGAAGTGGAATCTATAATCTCTGCTGCTGGGATCGAAGTTGGTAGTTCGGAGAGAGCTCGAACCGTAACCGGAAGTCTGAACCTGAAAGCGAAAGATGGAGTACAGGATTTCCATGAAATTATCGTTCGCCGAGAACTATCACTGGGCGGCAGGACCAGAGTATTCATCAATAATCAATTGGCCACTCAGAACCTCTTGCGCGATGTGCGACCTTTCCTGGTGGATATTCACGGACAGGGTGATCAGCAGACGCTTTTCAACGCTGATACGCACCTGGACCTCCTCGACGCATTTGCCGGTTTGGGCTCGTTGCGTGAACAGGTTGCCGATTCGCACCAAACATGGAGCATTCTCAAACACAAGAGTGAGCAGCTGCGTCGCAATGAAGAGGAGAAGTTTCAGCTATCTGATGATCTGAAATTTCAAATAGACGAGCTCCGCCAGGCGAAGCTGGCGCCTGGTGAGGATGCATTGCTCGAAGAAGAGCGCCAGCGGTTGCAAAATGTCGAAAAGCTTACGACGCTTAGTACTCAGAGTTTTCGTCTGATTTATGATGACAATGACGCCGCATTGACGCGCCTGCTTCGAGCGAGTAAGCAAATTACCGAACTCGCAAAGTATGAATCGAAGTTCCTCACGTATCTGGAAGGACTCGAATCTGCCCGCGCCAGCCTGGAAGATGTGGCTTTTTCCCTGCGTGATTATTCTGAAAAACTGGAGTTTTCGCCTGAACGTCTCGCGCTAATCGAGGACCGCCTGGCGGAAATCTCTCGCTTAAAGCGCAAGTACGGCGGCTCAATTCAAACTGTCCTCGAGCATTTGGCAAAAGCGGAAGACCGCCTGGGCCAGTTTGAGCATGCCCACGAGAATGAAAAAGAGCTGGATGCCCAGCTTGCCTCAGCGAGTACTGCCTATCTGGAATTGGCAACAAAGCTGCACCGGGAACGCCTGCTTGCGGCAGAAAAGTTTGAGCAGGTGGTCGAACGTAATCTTGCCGAAGTAGCGATGGAGACTGCAAAATTTCAGGTCCAGGTCAGCTCTCAAAAAGAGTCCGCCCTCGCTCAATCAGCGGTTGTCGATTCTTCCAGCTTCACGGCACGTGGAATCGATAAAGTGGAGTTCTATTTTTCTGCTAATGTCGGTGAAGCAGTAAAGCCACTCGCGAGAGTTGCCTCCGGCGGTGAGGCATCCCGTTTGATGCTGGTACTCAAGACTGTGGCAAACGCATCTGAGTTTCCACGCACTATCGTTTTCGACGAAATTGACGCGGGAATTGGTGGTCGTGTCAGCGAGGCAGTCGGCGCAAAGCTCAAAAAACTCTCTGAAACTAATCAGGTATTTTGCGTCACTCACCAGCCGCAGATCGCACGTTTTGCAAATTGTCATCTGCTGGTCCAAAAGGCAGTGGTGGGTGATCGCACTCAAGTTACTGTAGAGAAACTGGACCGCCGCGGGCGCGTTGAAGAGTTAGCGCGAATGCTCACGGGTGCTGAGATCACGGACAGTGCCCGCCGTCATGCGCGAGAGATGCTGAAATCCTGATTTTCACTATTTGAGCTCGTAACTCGACAACCAGATACGCGTGGTCACGAGCTTGAGTTTTAAAACCTGTTCCTTTCCCGCGTTCCAATTACTGCGACTAGAAGACGTACACGACAAAACGCTATCCGGCCAGGAATAGTACGCAGGGCGCTGCCCTGGGAAGCGAGCGGCGTGACGGAAGCTAACCGATCCTACTTTTGATGAGGCCTGCGGCCTGTCTAAGACCGGCAGAATATAGCCATGCCGCCTTCGGTATGGCGCTTGTATTCTAGATGGAGGATGACTCAAGCATTCGAGTGCTTCAAAGGGGGTAAAGTGTACATGATAATCAATAGCAGTACTTTGAGTATGCTCATATCAAGCAGGCAGGAAAATTCGGTGATGGGATTCTTTTCTTGGCTTATTCTCGGTCTCCTGGCCGGTTTTATTGGCAGCAAGATTGTTAATAGCCGAGGTGAAGGTTTGATCCGCGACGTTCTCCTGGGAATAGTTGGTGCGATTGTCGGAGGTTTTTTCTTCAACTTGTTTGGGGCAGCAGGAGTTAACGGCCTAAATCTCTATAGTCTTCTGGTTGCAATCGTCGGCTCTGTAATATTCCTGGTCGCCTATCACGCAATTTTCCGCCGAACCCAGTCCATACTGTAGTGAAGAAGGCCTGCTGCGCCTTCACGAGGAAGCGGAATCTGCTGGTTGCGTCGAAGTACTGATTAACCATCGACGTGTTGGCGACCTGGAGTGTTTATGCCATGTATGGTTGCCCAAAGCAGCCCCTAAATGAAGTTTGCTAACGGAGTCGGCTTGCGTTGTTTGCTTGCCGTAATTTTCGTAACTATCGTTCTCGCTGTAGTGACCCGAAGGTGTCCCGAGCAGGGCTTGGCCTTGCGTGCAGACATCCGTGAATTCCATCGTCTGAAGAATCGCACTTCGGTGCCACAACCGGCGGATTTCGATTCCGCCGTGACGCTGTCTGGCATATTACAGCCCGGCGGAGATCAATCGCGCTGGTCCACTTCTCGCGCTGCGAGAGTCGAGGGCTACGTGGTCGCTGTTGGTAAAGGTGGCGTCGAACTAACAAATTGTTATTTACCATGGAATCGCGATACTCACATTAACCTGGCACTTAAACCAAATGCTCCTCCTCGCGAGCAGGTGGTATTGGAAATAACTCCACGCCTTGAAGCTTGGGCCAAAGGTCAAGCTCGGGATTGGTCTGAAGAAACTCTAAGACGAGAATTGCCGGGTCATTGGTGCCGGTTTGAAGGTTGGCTCTTCTATGATTCAAATCATGTGGAGGAGGCTGAGAATACTGCGCCACACGGCCCTCATAACTGGCGCGCAACGGCATGGGAAATCCACCCCGTCACCAATCTTGCTATTGTCAGATAAGAGGTCGTCTGGTAATAAATTACAAGCCCCAGACTCTAACCACGAGTTCTCATCTCACCTCACCCAGTACCTGTCTTGAACACCGATCTCAATCTCCTAGTCAACAGTGATGCCCAAACGATCTGCGCACTTGTACAGACCGAGTCCCAGGATGCAGGCGATCACCAAATTGAAATAGAAGGCGAACACGCCATCAATGAAGCGAGCCGGCAAATTACCAAAGAACGGCAGGGCAAGTGGGGCGGTTATCGCGGCGACAATAATGCCGATGATTAAGCCAACCAGCTGCAGTGAAAGTACCATGCCGAAGACTTTAACGTAGGTGATCCCCATTCGCCGCATTGTATCCAGACCCACGAGTGGATTGATCACAGACCCAAAACTCTGGGTATAACCTCCGACAGCAAGCGCCATCGGATAGTAGACAATGGCCCAACCGACGGAAAGGATCAGGAGCAATACAGACGCAATCGGAGCGTGAAAGTACGAGAGCAGTAGACGTAATCCAGGCGTGGGATCACTTTGTTCATTTTTCGATCGCTCGGCCTGCCTACTTATTTCGTAACCCGGACGCAGTTGCTGTAGTTTCTTATTCGCTTCCTCAAGCTTCTTCGGATCGGCTTCCGGATCAGTGAGTACTGAGAGTTCCTCCGAACTCAACTGCGACGATTCGGCGGGCTGCCCTGGAGCTACCATCCGACTTGCCCTGCTCGAACCATTGAGCCCGCCAAATATCAGCATCAGGACCAGCACAATAGTTGGTCCCCAGGTTACTATGGTTATGCCGATGCCCAGTCCGATTGGCACTCCAAAATCATCCCACATCGAGAAGGCGCTGAAGTCTGGCATAAAACTACGGTTCAAACGCCCCCAGGCGACCTGGCTGATGACCTGAGAAATGCAACCGAACATGATCACATACGCCAGGAGCGATCCACGCCAGCCCGCAAGCATGAGCAAAGCGTAAACTGCCGCTCCACATAACAGAGCCACCTTGTGTTGAAACGGATATTGAACGGAACGCGCAAAATCTTCCCACCCGAATCCAGACCCTTGAAACTGTTGCCGCATTGCCTTCCCGCGCTCTTCGTGATAAGTCCGGCAAAGAGCACCACACGAGGGACAAAGGGGAACTTTGCTAACGAATTTTGGACACTCGGCGCAGAGAGTTGCCGCACATTCACTGCAAAGGTATTCGGCAGCTCTTTCACCATGATTGTGGCAAACATTCGCTGCGAACGGGGGTTTTAAAGAAGTGGCCGCTAATTTGGCATCAACGGCGAACTTCCCAGCATCAACCTGGGGCACGACGGTGGGGGTTAGGGCGTTGGAGGGTTCAATCTCTACACCGGGCGTCGAAATTTCCAAGATAGGCGCGGTGGCCGGTTCGCCTGTGAACGCGGCTCGCAGCATGGGGGCGCGACCTGCATCGATCCAGTTGAAGCTTCCCTTACTGACTTTATCGGTTGGCAGAACACAACCTTCGGCGATCCACTGTTTGAGCGTGGCGAGGTCGGTTTCAAAGACCCCTTCGGGCGTACTTACACGCCAGGTTTCGGGTTGAGCACTCATCTTAAGTCTCCTGTTTGTGGGGCTTTGCGTCTTAGGTTGGCTGGCGAGCGGCAGGACCTTGGCTCGGGAAGGCCTCGTCAGCGAGTGGTCACCTTGAATTTGAGGATTGGTGACGCCAACAAATATGGTAGCGTCCGACCAGGCTGACGTCAATGATTTCATTCGCGGGGCGGGATTTTCGCGTTCGGCGGCCTTTGGTCTTGGGTCTTTGGTCTTTGAGCTTTGTGCTTTGAACTTTGTGCTTTGAACTTTGAGCTTTGAACTTTAAACTTTGGTCTTTGGCCTTTGGTCTTTGAGCTTTGGTCTTTGAGCTTTGTAGTTTGAACTTGAACTCTGAACTCTGCTTTGAACGGTGTGCGCAGTAAGAGTCTCGGCTAAACCCAAGATTCAAAGTACAAAGCTCAAAGGCCAAAGGCCCAAGCTCGCCGGCCACTTAGGGAGATATTTGCCATGAAAAAGAAAACCATCTCGCCGTCAAGGCGTGATTTCCTGCGGCGCCTTTCGTTTACCACAGCCGCGTTGGCCAGCGGACTCAACCTTCCGATTGTCAGATCGGTGAGAGGAAGAGGTCAGGAACGAAAGCTTGGTATTGCGCTGTTAGGGTTGGGGAGGTATGCCACGAACCAATTGGCGCCTGCTTTGCTGCAGACGAAGCGCTGTCATCTGGCCGGAGTAGTTACCGGCCATCCGGAGAAGGGTGAAAAATGGGCGGCCACTTACGAGCTCAACCGGAAAAATATTTACAATTACGAAAATTTCGACCGAATTGCTGACAATCGAGAGATCGATATCGTGTATGTGGTGACGCCCCCAGCGCTACATCCAGACTTCGTAATCCGGGCCGCGCGGGCAGGAAAACACGTCATATCTGAAAAGCCGATGGCTACTTCCATTGCTGATTGCGACCGGATGATTGCAGCGTGCCGGACTGCAAAAGTAAAACTTGGTGTTGGTTATCGGCTGCATTACGATCCCTACCACAAGGAGATGATGCGGCTTGCGAACGAGCAACAGATGGGCCCTTTCATGAAAATGAACGGGGTGTTTTCCTTTGTTCTTGGCCAGCGCGAGTTCCGTGTCGATAAGAAATTAGGTGGCGGTGGCCCACTAATGGATCTGGGTATCTACCTAATCCACGGCGCCTGTATGGCAAACGGCGGTAATCCCAGCTCCGTGATCGCACAGGAGGAGCCAAAGAAAAAGCCGGAACTGTTCAACGAAGTGGAAGAAACAATTCGTTGGACCATGAACTTTCCCAATGGGGCCAGCTGTGAGGCCCGCTCGAGTTTCAATCAATCCGGCAATCAATTTCGGGTTGAAGGAGAAAAGGGCTGGGTTGATTTTAAGCGGTCTGCGTTTTCGTATAGTGGCATCGAGTGTGAAACCAGCCGTGGACCGCTTAATTATCCCCCGACAAATCAGCAGGCGGTTCAGATGGACGATTTTGCCGATTGCATTTTGAGCAAGCACGACACTCCCGTACCCGGAGAGCTCGGTCGTCGTGATCTTCAGATCATTACTGCGATTTACGAATCTGCACGTACTAATAAGCCCGTGAAAGTAAGAACTACGTAAGGAGCAGTCAAGAGACGTCTGATATCTAAGTTGCAACCTTGGGTGGACCAGCCAAGTAACCTCAGGGCAAGTGAGGAAGGGTGGTTTACCCCCGCTGGTTTCCTACATTCAACTCCAGAAAGTAGAAGTCGAGCAGGTCAGGACAGCGCTTATGAGATTCAGCAGGAATCCGTGGTCCTGACTTACACTGGCGTCATTTTCTCACTGGACTGTCTCACCCAGTCGGGCTGCGCTCTCGATCATTCCGCGCAAGCTGACCTGTCCGGTGTAGTTGCCGAAGAGAATTCTTCCCGGGGTAGCACACCAGGTTTCGCGAGCTGCCTGCCAGACCTTTGGCAGGTTCACCGAATATCGGGGAATTGCTCGCCTCCAGCGGTTGATTACCAGGGCCACTGGTTTACCGTCCAGGCCCAGGATGTCGGATAACTCCGTGGTGATGGCCCTTTGAATCTGTTCGTCACTAGCGTGTACCCAGTCTTCACCATTGGACCCTCCCATCATGACTGTAAAGGAGACCCAACGGGACTCGTCAGTCACCCTTCCCGGAAATGAACTGGAACTAAAGAGAACTCCCAGAGTGCTGCGCCCTTCGCGCGCCGGAATGAGCACGCCAACACCACGCAGATGTTTGGTTAATGAAGTCCGTTCGACAAAGCCCGTTGCCGACACCAGGGGTGTGTATTGGACCTGTTCAAGCAGTTCAGCAAGATTTGGAGAATCAGCTTTCAGCAACCTGGCAGCCTGATCTGCAGGCGTGGCAAGCAAAATATTCGGGCTCTCCGGAAGATCCTGGACCTGTGTTCCCTTTACAAATCGGTCTTCAAGGCGCTCTACCAGGTGGCGCTCCAGTCGCTCGACCAGGTCACCCATCCCATGTTCCGGCGCAACCATGTGCGGCCGTCCCTGCTTTGATGATCCACGTTGGAGTCTGCCCCGCACGAGTGAGCCCAAAAGAGTCTTCCCCGGCTCAACCACTAAATTGGGGAACGCAGCCATGACCCCCACTTCGCCGGGAGAGAGACCATAGATACCACGGACCAACGGTGTGAGCAGATAATCGACGGCCGCCGCGCCCAGATGCCGCTGTCCCCACGATTCAAGAGTTAATATGTCGGCGTGATTTGAAGCGCGCATGAACGCCGCACGACCTAGCATGACCGCTGTTTCTCGAGGAGAAAGAGGAAATCTCCTCAATTTCCCTTTTCGCAAGATGTAACGAGCCCTTGAGTCCTTGCGAACCTCCGCAAGTTCAACGCCGAGCTCATCACAGAGTTGCAGGACCGGCGGCGATGCGAGGAGAGAATTAGCCGCCGCCTCCGCGATGCCGTATTTTGTGCGCTCGGTCCGCAGCAAACCGCCTGCTCGCTGCTTCTGCTCCAGAACTGTGACACGGTAACCTTTCCGATCCAGTCGATAGGCAGCAAGCAGTCCGGCGATGCCCGCTCCCACAACTGTTGCTTCCTTTCTGCTGGTGTCCAGGTTGCCGATCATGCCGCCTCCGCGAGAATTGAATGCAACACCCGAGGAAATTCAGGGTTATCGTTAAAACAGGGCGCGCGATAATAATGGGTAATGCCGTGCGATCTGGCGAGCTCCGCGTAAAGCTGATCCAGTTCAAAAAGCGTTTCGATATGGTCGCTGACAAAACTAATGGGCAGCACCACGACCCGTTTAACCCCTCCCATTCCCAGACGTCTTAATTCGTTTTCAAGATACGGCTGCAGCCATGGGAGCTTGCCGTTGCGCGATTGGAACGCCAGGGACCAGGGATGTTTTAGATCGCGGGCCACTGCTGACACTGTTCGTTTAACATCGTTCGGATATGGATCACCCATATTGACAATTTTCATTGGCAGTGAATGGGCGGAAAAAATCACATGAACGGTATCGGGGAATCCATTGCACTCGGCATCGGCGCGCGCTAGAACAGGCGCAAGCATGCTGCGTAGCAAAGCTGTAAATTCCGGCTGATCAGGCCAGTTCGCAACCTTTCGAATTTTAGGGCGCCAGCACATTTTGCGAAGCATCCGATCCACCTCTGCAAAACAAGTACCGGTGGTCGTGCTGGAAAACTGCGGGAAGAGCGGAAGCAGCACCAACTCGTCTGCGCCCCAACACTGCAGCTCTTCCAGAGCGGCCTGGATCGAAGGTTCCGCACTGCGCATACCAATCTCCACCTGGACCGAATCTTTAACCAACAAAGCTCGCAATCCGGCAGCCTGAATTGCAGTCCATTTGAGTTGCGGTGAACCGCCCCCGATCGACTGGTAACTCTTAATCGAGGAAGGTCCCTTAATCTGGCTAATCACAAAGGCCAGCAACTGACGAAGCGGTGTTGGTACGCCGACGAGCACCTGCGGGTTTACAAATAGTCGGTAGAGGAATGGCTTGACATCCGCAGTGGTCCAGGGCCCGCCAAAGTTCAATAATACAACGCCTGTTTTCATTTCTTTTCTAATTCGCGGTAGGGTAGACACCTAGTTTCAACCCTCCGCGCTTCCTCTGCGTTCTTTGCGTCTCGGCGGTTATCTCTTCTCTAGGCATATTCACCGCCGAGACGCAGAGATCGCAAAGGCGGCGCAGAGAAAAACTCAATTCAGGCACCATGCGCGGGCGATATGTCGCCACTAAAGAGAATTTTCGATAAGCTACCTCGCTTCTAAATCGTTCTACTGAACAGCTGTTTCTTAGAATCATCGCGGCCGAACCGCGCATCAAACGCCATGCAGACGTTGCGCAGAAAGGCCCTGCCCTCATCCGTCACCGCACAATGATGACCGCTCACGTGCACGAGAGCATCGCCCTTCATTTCACTTAATCTCTGTCCAATATTTTGCAGAAAAGGAACATACATATCGGAGGATTCCCAATCAGTTTGAAAACGAGTCATGAGATTCAAAATGTGGCGGCGCAGTATCAAATCTTCATGGTCCAGGCGGTGTCCGCGAAATATGGGAAGCAAGCCCTTGCTTACACGTTGGGAATATTCTTCCAGCTCCTTTTCGTTCTGCACAAAGGCGGTGCCAGAGTCGCTAATCGAGGAAACGCCAAGACCAATCAGTGGAGAAACAAATCTCGAGGTGTAGCCCATGAAATTTCGGTGTAAGGTACCTTGACTGTAAGCTTGCCACAGTGAGTCAGTTTTCAACGCGAAATGGTCCATACCGATCTCGTGATAACCTGCTTTTTCCAGCATTTCACGTCCCAGTTCATAGAGAGCGCGTTTCTCGTCACCTGATGGTAAATCACGCTCGGTAAAGTGACGCTGCGCGCTCTTTGCCCATGGCACGTGGGCATATGCATAAAAGGCAAGGCGGTCAGGCCGCAACCGCATGACCGCTTCGAGTGTCTGTTTAATGCTTGCCAGCTTCTGAAATGGCAATCCGTAAACCAGGTCGTAGTTGATACTGCTAAAGCCGATCTGGCGCGCGGTTTCGGTAACGCTTCGCACCTGTTCTTCAGATTGAACTCGATTTATGGCTTGCTGTACCGTCAGGTCAAAATCCTGAATACCGAGGCTAAGGCGGTTAAATCCAGAGCCAAAGAGTCTCTCCAACTGATCCGATTGGGTTACTCGCGGATCCGATTCCACCGAGAACTCAGCACCCGGCGTTTTTCGCACTCCCGCGAGAATTCCGCTGATAAGTTCGGCCAACTCATCCGCGGATAGAAACGTTGGTGTGCCTCCACCGAGATGGAGCTCCGTTAACGGTAACGGGGAAGAACGATGCAATCCATCCAGATAAAGTGCCCATTCTTCTAGTACTGTCTTGACGTACAGCCGGCCAATACCGGGCTTGCGAGTTATTCGCTTGTTACAGCCGCAGTAGGTGCAGAGGGAACGGCAGAACGGAATGTGAATGTATATAGCAGCGCCGGTACCGGCCGCCTCCGACTGATCCAAGCTGATCGAGACACTCTCCAGCCATTGCTCAACCGTCGGCGTACTGTCCCAGTGAAGGATCGTCGGGTAGCTGGTATATCGCGGCCCAGCCACATCGTATTTCCTCAATAAATCGGATGAGGTAGCAATCATTTAGGTCTCAAAGTCCAAGTCTGTTGATATCCTCGATCGATAAATCTGCAAATCCCACCTATGCGAACTCTTCTCAGAGGCTCCAACGCAGACAAGGACTTAGCAATGGTTGTGCCAGCAGTGATCGAGCAAAAGAGCGCTTGAATCCTCGGTTTATTGGGCAATATAGCCAAGGTGGCTGCGCAGAAATCCGCAAGTGCCGCGCTTATTAGTAGGACTCTTCAAAACTGGGAGGATCAAAAGGTGGAAGCCGTGAAGCGTTTTCAAAAGAGTGGACAAGTTGTCGCGATGGCCGGGGACGGCATAAACGATGCGCCTGCATTAGCGCAGGCTGAGGTCGGCATTGCCATGGGAAACGGAACTGACATCGCCATGGAGAGTGCCGACGTTACGTTAGTGAAGGGAGACTTGAACGGCATGGTTCGGGCTCGTCGTTTGAGTCAGGCGACGATGGTGAACATTAAGCAGAATCTCTTTTTTGCTTTTGTCTACAACTTTCTGGGTGTGCCAATTGCTGCCGGTTTGCTGTATCCGTTTCTGGGTGTGCCAATTGCTGCCGGTTTGCTGTATCCGTTTTTTGGTTTTCTGCTCAGTCCAATGATAGCCGCCGCCGCCATGAGCTTTAGTTCGGTTTCGGTGATCAGCAATGCATTACGGCTGAGACGTGCAAGGCTTTGACCTTTGAACTTTGAACTTCAATAGATCAACGTTCTGGAATAGCCGTCCTGTTCTACGTCAGCGTTCCGTAATAGCCCCCTTCAGCGCAAGGTCGACAAAACAACTGGTCGTCACCACGTCTTATTTCTCGACCGTCGTTAATACCTTCACCGCAACGGGAGCACAAAACTCGAGAACGTGGCCGACCGGGAGCATCGTCTGCTCCGTATTCAACCCGTACCTGATCGATCTTGAATAACTCATCGTCACTGGCCTCCCGATAGGTTCTAAACTGACGTTCATTCTTGTTTTCAATTTCTGGATAACGAGTATCAGCTAGAGCGCGCGACTCTTCCAGGGCGACAATACGAACTGCCTTGTTCGTATCCGTGTTAAGAAAACTGGCAGCCACTTTTCCGTAGTCGAAATATTTCAAGCTGCGCCTTCCCAGACGCACACCCGTGACAGCACTAACAGCATCGGCCATGCAACGATCTATCTCAACCCAGACGACCAACCTCTTCCGATCAGCACCCTTTGGATCGGCTATTTCAATAAGTCGGCATCCGAGCAGGGCCATCCGCACACCCAACAATTGACCCGCACACATGTGGCCATGAAGTCTCTTACACTCCTCCAGCTGCAGGTCAAGTGGGTCCATTAGTAGCCGACCTCCCTTATGAGTTCGTCAATTAATTCAACGCGGGGCAGCCATGCAGCGTCTGCGAATTTCCGAGACTAACCGTGGCAGATCTTGCTGAACGTATATTGGTAAATCTCTTCCTTTTTCTCTCAGAAGTCCCTTCTCACACCAGGCAGCAAAAGATAATTTTGTCGCCTTGCAATCGTCGTCCGTTTCGAGACGCGGGTCCGTCGGCAAAGCGCCTTTTGCTAAATTGGATAGGAAGAAAGAGGACGATTTTGTTAGCGCCTTACGCGCCGAGGCTTTGATTTTTCCGCCTGCAGCCGGTGCTACCATAATCATAAAGTCTATCGCGACGAATTCTGTGAAACTATTGCCTTCAACAAACACTCCCGGACCAGTTACTTTGTCCAGTGCCTGCTTAATTCCCTCTTCGATCTGGCTGTCGGTAGCTATCAGCCAATGAACATTGGCCGCACCAGCTTCCCAGAACCGGCCGGTATCCTTTCCGGCGCTGAACGTTTGGACATATCCGGAACGTATTAGGGGCTTATCGCTCAAGAGACCACTTACGCAGCACGACTGTGGATCTTTACCGCAAGAGCGATAATGCCCACGCGTCACTTTGATTGCTTCCCAGCCCTGAAAAACTGGCAGCAGATCACAGAGCAAGGTAGTCTTACCAACTTCTGAGCTAAAGCCACCGATGGCCACGATCAGCGGATGTAAATTCGACGTTGATCTCACAATTCAATTTCTCTAGTCTTTTCCGGATCCATTTCGGTACCCCTGATGAACTGTGTTTGATCTCCTGTGGTTCAGGAACAGCCTTCAACTGCCTGCGCTCAGCAAGAGTGGTTCACGAACTGCCAACGGATCTTAGTAGCCAGTCACTTCTTCGGGCGCGGCGGATACGCCGTTTAGGAGAATCGGTTGTTGGGTAGTTTAATCCGACGTCTGCTGATCCGTTTTATTTTGATATTCTCCAATTACCTGCTGATGGTGAGCGAGGCCCCGTTCATAACCATGCCGAAAAGCATCCCGCTCAAAATCATCGCCGTACTGGGCACGTAATGCCGGGGCCGCCTCTGCAAAGGATTTACCACGCCAGCTGGGATGCTGGGCGGCTTCGAAACCCTTGCGAAACAGCGCCTCATCGCTGGCAAAGTCCTTTCCCGTTGCCGCATATTCCTGTTGCTCCGTAACACGTAATCCGTTCCACCAGCTCTCGCGCGCCTCCACGAAGCTCAATGCTCCGGCCTTTGCCAATGCCTCATGTACAGCCTCAGCCTTTTTCTCATTGCCAGCCAGCGCTAGCACTACGGTACATCCTCGCCTCAACGCGTCTTCGTAAACATGTAATTCTTCATGCCAATTGTGTTTGGTAATTTGATCATCAACGGCCTCGCCCGCCGCAGCGCCAAGCGCTGCGCCTCCCGTTCCAACAAGCGCAGCGCCCAGCACCCCCGCAATGAAAATCGGTCCGATTCCAGGAACAAAAAAACTACCTACCGCAGCGCCAATCATCATTCCTCCAAAGGCGCCCAAGCCTCTTCCCATGGCGCTCCCGAGTCTTTCTCCCGTACCACGGTGGTGCGGTTCCATGACCGGAACCGCGCCTTCTACTTCTTCTTCTTCGGCGCCTGGAGACAACAAACCAATATATCGCTCATCAATACCAATTGAGCGCAATGCTTCGATTGCTCGTTGGCCACCCGAAAACGAGTTAAAGATCCCACTTACCGTAATCATTTAAGCACCTCCTGAGACCATTTGTTGCCGCTCTGGGCGCAGAGATTGTATCGGGAGGTTAGCCAAGCAGGAAGATCAAACCGTCAATTTATCTCCTTTCTCCAGCATGTCACGTAGCCACCACTCGTGCTTCTCATGGATCTGGACCAATCGCGAGAAAAGATCGACTGTGCCAGGATCGTTTGCTTCATCAGCAGCACGCGCCCCGGCGCGCATTTCACTTATCACCACCAGCAGATTGGACCTAGCCTCTTCTATCATCCCGCGCATGCTATTGTTGCGAGCCGCGATTCGCACGCTGCCTCGTTCGATAAACTCCTGCGGCGATGATACTGGATCCTGTCCAATCATCCGGAGTCGCTCGGCGAACTGGTCCACAGTTTCGAGTGTGGCTTGCGCAAACTCGTCAAAAAGAAGGTGAAGGTCCCTGAATAAAGGACCAAAAGTTTGCCAGTGATAGTGTTTGTAATTCGTATAAAGAATGAAGGCATTCGCGCCTTGCCGTTGCAGGTGTTCGACGACAGGACTATCAGGAGCATTCTCCCGCGATATTTCTTCTGCAATCGCTCTATCCCTGGATTCTGTAGACTCTGCGCGTCGCTGCGCCGTGGCGCCGTGCCCGGATGCTTTAGCCATGCTTTTCACCCCGCCTTCCACTTCTATCGACCAGCAGTTGCAGATCTCGAAATTTCTTCAACCACTTCCGCAGTTTTCTGAGGTTTATTTGAACGGGTTGCAATGTCTGCCTGCGCAATTATACCGATAATCCTATTCTGCTTATCGACTACCGGAATACGTCTCACCTGATGTTCTTCCATGGTTGCCACTACTTGCTCCAGATTGGCATCAACATTGCAGACCACCGGGTCACGTGTCATCACGTCTTCGACCGTGACGCTCGGACCATAGCGCCCGGGCGCCACAACCTTTAGCGCCAAATCACGATCGGTGACTATGCCCAATAACCTATTGGTTTCGTAGTCAGCAACAACCGGAATTGAGCCAACATCTTCATCTTTCATTAACTGCGCCGCCATCTCCACCGTATCGCCCGGTAAACAACAGACCGGCTCTTTCGTCATAATTTCCGTGCATTTCATGATATCGTTCCTCCCTGGTTCGTCGTCTCTCTTGTAGGCCCCGCTTTCACCTTCGGTGGCTCCGCCAATCAAGCCAAGTTCTTCACCTAAGTAGATCAATTCCGAGCCGCCGGAATCCTCGTAACCAGCGGCCCCTCGTTCCCCCTGGCCCCATGATGCTTCGCCGTGGACCATCGCATCAGGACTTGCTCCGGCTGCCTGGGAAACCGGATAAACTCCTGACTTTCCTACCTCATCCTTTCGACCCTGTCCGCCACCGGGCACTCCGCCTTCTCGTTTCGGGTCAAGCTTGTTTGATTCAACGCCGTCATGTTCTTTCTTTCTTTTTGCCATAACCAAACTCCTAACTCACGCCACTTGTCGGGAAGTCCGGCTAACACCGGACTTCCCGGGTCGTGCCGTGACACATTTGAAAGCAGCTCCACTGGGAGCTACGGATGGAAGCGCCCTGGCAAATCTCTAAGAGCCGATAAAACCTCCACTCTCCAGGTTGTCTGATGCGTCGAGATTTCAACGAGACAATCAGAAAGCTTCACGATCGCCATTTTGCTATTGTTGAAGCACGCTACCCAACCGCTAAAAGTCTATGTTTCAATTCAGACCTACCGAGCAATTCCCGAACCTCGTCGTCCGTGGTCTGCGAAAAGTCTTCGTACCAGAGCCCGACGCCATAGAAAGGCTCAGGGGTCATCACACAGACGATTTCATCGACTTGCATCTGCAGTTCCTCGCATGTCTGCGGCGCTGAGACTGGCACCGCAACAATGATTCGGGCTGGCTCCTGTTTGCGCAGAGCGTCGGCGGCGGCACGCATGCTTGATCCCGTCGCCAATCCATCGTCGACGAGAATCACGGTTTGCCCTCTCACATTTGGCACGGGACGTTCGCCGCGGTACAACTTCTCGCGTCTGGACAGCTCAATTTGCTCTTCGGCCGCGACTGCATCGATCACTTCGTCGGGGATGTTAAGATAGTTCACTACATCAGTATTTAAGACCCGCACGCCGCCCATTGCGATGGCGCCCATTGCTAGTTCCTCATGGCCAGGCACGCCCAGTTTTCGAACCAGAAAAACATCCAATGGGGCACGAAGTTCTTCTGCCACCTCGTAAGCGACCGGCACACCTCCACGAGGAAGCGCCAACACCATCACGTCTGGACGATTCGCGTATTTCTGTAGCTCTGCTGCGAGACGTTGTCCCGCATCTGTTCTGTCTCGGAAAATCATCAACTCTGTCCTTACTGCATCTGAGCCGCACCTGTCTCAGCGGCTAAATACCTCTCGAACCCATCCGCCGCCAACCGAGCCTAAGTGCCACTCTCATCCTCATTCATTAACAGCTCTATGTGATTAGAGAAGAAGACTGTTCGGTTGCGGTCTTTTGCTGTACTCCTACACTACACCAAGGACAAGTATTATTCTCGTCAGCCCCCGTTTACCCTTTCCGGTTCAAAGAAGGGCAAACTTAATGCCAGGCGAGCCGATTCTCTCACTCTGGATTTATTTCCAGGCGCACCCGTTCTCTCAACGATTCGAAACGTTCCTCAAAGCCAGGATAAACCTCTTTCAGGAACAACTGGATTGCTTTTAGCTCTAACTTAAGCGTGCCAATCTCAGCACGCTGACTTAACTTAAGTTCGAAGACTTCGTTAGTCAGTGAGTCCAATTCCTCATCTACGAGCTTGTCTTGTTCTTTTAGCTGGCTTTCTTTCCACATGATTCCTCCACTGTGCTTGTTGTTGCCGAGTTAAACAGCCTCCGCAAGCTCTGATTGCCGAACTTGGGCTTCTTGCCTTAAATTCTGCTCCAACCCATGCCTAATCTTTCTAATATTTTCTATCTGTATATCTATCGATTTAATAGCGTCTGTTTATTACCCAAGAGCTAATACGCAATTTCACGAATAGACACCCCTTTCCGCTCCGGGTAAAATTTTAGTGTCCTGACCTTCATCCCCATTTCCCTCTCAACCCTTTCCCCAAGATGTGCTGGAATCGGCGACGCTGGCATGAGCATATGGCTGGGAGATAACCCGATAAATGGAGAAGGTTAATGACACTATCACGGCAAACTAAAATTACGCTGCCGACTCTAGCACTTATCGCAGCAACCCGGGGAGCAATTGGTTTTGGGGCGGGTCTGCTATTAGCAGACAAGTTCAACAGAGAGCACCGGAGAACTAAGGACAGGAAGGCAGCCTCTCAGCTCAGACATCTGGGACGCTTTTGAGGTTGAGTCGTCAAATTGATCCGATTCATTCGGGTACCCGTATGTCGACTTAGGCTCTGGGTTTCCGAACAACCTCCACCGAACATTTCGCGTGGGAAACTACCGCCTGCGAAACTGAACCTAACAACAATCGTTCCCAGCCACGATACCCATGCGAGCCCACCACAATTAGATCCGCGCCCCAACGTTCGGCTTCGTCGAGAATGACTTGTTTGGGCGAGCCCTCGATCACTTCACTTTCAACTGTCAATGCTTGAGCTGTTTTCAGCTGGTCAAGCTCAACTGCGGCATCGCTGTATTCCGAACCATCAACGGCCAACAGGATCTTCATTGGATTTTCCTTTTCGTCACTTGCGAGGATGGCACTCAACGCATTGAAACGGCGAAATATCTCCGAGATTTACGGGGTGTTGAAAAGCGTTATCGCCCTTATGGCAGACGGTGCATTTGAGATCAGAGAGTGCGCCCAAGTCGATAGGATGTTTGAACGAGCCGGCCGTTGCTACTGCAGTGGCCGGACTGGCAGAGTCGGACAATACGCTGTGACAAATAGTGCAGTCGTTACGCACCACCTTACCTGAATTGCTCACGTGATCGCCATCATGGCAACGAAAACAGCCGGAAAAAAAGAGATGGCCTATATTGTTTGGATGTGTCTGCCAATCAACCCCCATTTCCGGAAAAATGTACGTCTGAAAGATCCTTTGTACCTCACGAATTGCTTCTTTGACTGAACTGTTCTTACTGGCATAGACGTCTTTATAGTTAATCCGGTAATACTGGTCCATACCTGCTTCAATCGATCTGAGCGCCTCTTCCGTGGAACTGTAAGGTTTGGTCAAGACCTCCATTGCCTGCCGTTTCAGGTAAGGCAACGAAGGATCCAACCTGCCAGCGGCAAATGATTGGTCCATGGCTACATCAGGGGGCAAATAGACGTGCGCCGGACGGTTATGACAATCAACACAATCCATTCGTCGCCTGGTACCCGCCGCAATCTGCTCGGGGGTTAGCGGCCTCTTCTTGTCATAATACTCCGTAACATTCCCTTGTCTGTCCTTCAAACGAACCCAGGGAATCACCTGTCGGTGCTCATCTGTGGCAATGTAAGTTATTTCATTCGCAATATTCATGTGCCAGTGAATGCCCGCAACTACTCCGTTGCCCGGACTACCGCCACCGACGTTTATAAGCATGCGCGTTTGCCGCAGACTATTCTTTTCATCGTAAGCATAATGATTAAAGATTTTCAGTTGCGCCCCGAAAAACTTCTCGGGCCAATGACACTGTTCGCAAGTATCCGGAGCTGGCCGGAGGTTGTGTACCGGCGTTGTAATGGGCCGTGAATATTTATTAAAAGTAACAGAATAAACCTGGTAAGCGCCCGACAGCTTCGAACGCGCGTACCACCCTGCACCGGATCCGACATGACAATCAACACAACGAACACGCGCGTGGGCCGAAGCTTGATAGGCCATAAATTCCGGTTTCATTACTGTGTGACAAGTCTCACCGCAGAAAGCCACTGATTCCGTGTACTCGAATGCGCGATAACTGCCAAACGCGCTTGCTGAAACGAAGATCAAGGTTAGCATCAGAAAGATAAAAAGGGCGTGCCGGGCGCGCGTATCATTTAAGTCAAGGTTTGGATAACGCGCAATTACGTCGGGGTCAGATGTATGCCGTCTGTGACGTTCCAGTGCCATTCCAACCACAATGACAATTAAGCCTAAAATCAGTGCAGCAGGAAGAAGTATATAAGTGAGAATTCCGAGGTACGGATTCTCCGTGGGTTCGGTAATCTCGATCAGAAACAACAAGGTGACGCTCACCAGACTGGCGACGGCAATCGCTGCCCCAACAAAACTGATGTAGTTGCGATAAAGGCCTGGCGCTTTCGTTTTTGGTTGTTCGTCTTGGCTCATCGCATTCGTTTGTCAGCAGAGCAACCTGCAAACCATTTGAGACTCAGAAATCCGAGAGTTTGTTTGGTGAGTTAATCGTCCGTGCTGGCGGGAGCGAGTTCTTGACCATCGTCCTTTTCAGGTTCTGCGTTACTCTGCTCTTGGGCGACCATCTGATCGTAAGCCAACCTGTGTTCTTCTTTGTATAACTCTTCAGAGATGTTGCCGTCATAAAATGCCCAATTGACAGGATACACATCCGGATCGAAGATTACCTGGTAAAAATGCCAGACAACGATGGCGAGGGTCGCCAGAACAGCTTCGTAGAAGTGCACGGCGAGTGCGATGTCGATCCACCAACGGGGCAGGAAGCCAAACCACCCGATCTTGTACCAGAGCATCAACCCGGTGAGTCCCATAACCATCGTGCCCCAAACAACCGCCCAGTATTCGGCTTTTTCCGCATAACCAAAGCGCGCAATCTTTGGCCTGGTGGCCCTCAGACCCAGATAGTAGCCGAAGTTTTGTAGAACATCTGAAATGTCTTTCTTCGTCGGCAACATATCTTTGACCCAACGCCGGCCTTCTCTTGTCAGGGCAAGATATGCAAGATGATAGACCCCCGTCACCAGCATAACGACCGCCGCGCTTCTGTGAATGATTCGTCTTAATAGCTCACTCGATCCCAGTAGCCAGGCAGGCCAGGAATCTGGATATTGCAAGGCAAAGCCGCTCATTACGAGCAGGATAAAACTGGTTAACAACAACCAGTGCTGCAATCGTTGGTTTGGCGACAGTCGAGTGATAGTGCGGCCTTCAAAACGACGTTTTGCCAGTGCCTTCTTTCGCCAGATCAGTCCGTTGTGGACCACCATGCCGCCAATCACCATTAAAATTAAGGGCAGGTAAATCCTACGAACCCATTTTGTCCCCAGGGCGCCCATGTCTCGGTAGGAGACACTCCCCGCCGCTGGTTCGCTAAGATGGATTTTTCCTTTTGTAAAATTAACGCTCGCGCCCACGTGGCATTGTCCACATGTCTGCGCCAGATTGTTAGCGTTAATCATTGATTTGGCATCAGCTGACGGCAGAATATTGTGCACGCCATGGCAGCTTGCGCAATTAGCGACAACTTTGGAGCCGAGCCTGGAAGCGAGCCCATGATAACTGTCTCTGTAACTACTCACGCGACCGCCAGCTACGCCAAACTCCTGCGTGAGTGTTACTCCCTCATGACATTTGGAACAGCTGTCTGTCGCCAACGCAGTAGAGGCCACCGCAGTGTTCGCAGCAAAGGGCGCCTTGATGTTGTGAATCCCGTGACAATCCGTGCAGGCAGGGGAACGGGAAACTCCGCGAGCTAGCGCTTGTCCGTGAACGCTCTCGTTAAATTGCTGCGCTTCGGTCTGATGACATTGTCCATATGTTTTGGGAATGTTCGTCTTGGAAATACTGGATTCCGGATCTGAGGCCTGTCGGATGTCATGGCTGCCATGACAATCGCTACAAACGGCCGCCCTTGTGTTTCCACGGGCAATCGCCTGAGCATGAACGCTTTCGCGGTAGGATAAGAATGGCCTATCGCTAATCCCGCTTCCCTGCATCACAGACTTGTCTCCGTGACACCGCCCGCAGGTAACAGCGATGTTCGCACGGTTGATTGTTGAGCGCGGCTCACTGGCCGGCTGGATTGTGGTCATATCGCCATTTCTGGCATGGCAATCAAGACAAGTGGCTGCTTTGCCGCTCTTTCCAATAGCTTGCGCGTGAAAGCCTTTATCGTAGGCAGTATGCTGCAGTGAATGAAAAAGGGCGCCGCCTAGATAAGGAAGAGTCTTGCCGGCGCCATGGCAACCCTGACACTGTAGAGTAGGTTTTGCTACGGTCCCTGGGGCAATCGCGGGAGTACCTTCACTCTTTTTCGCGCCGGCGGAACTTTGACCGGCAGGGGGAGGGGACGGACTTTGAGCCTGGACACGATGAAGCATTGTCAGCCCAGAGGCGGAAAAGAGGGCGAGACAGAGAACTGCGACGCCAATAGAAACCCGGTGTTTCATAAGCAGCAATTACCCATTGACACCATTCGTGTAGAACGAAAAAGCTGTCTCAAATGAGGGCCCGTTACACGCCGTAGAACAATTTTGCTCGTCTGTTCAGCAGCTTACGGCGTCGCCTTCAGCTCTTTCATGTGAGCCACAAGGGCCTTTGCCTGATCTGCGGTCACTCCCTTGGATTCGTAGCCTGGCATGTTTGGCGGCTTTTCGACTTTCTTGCCTTTAAGGATTGCATCAAACAACTGCTCGTCCGGAAGGGTGGCGTCGAATTTCTTTTCCGCTTTCGCACCATGGCAGGCAACGCATTTCGCCTTGTAGAACGCCGCCGGATCGGCTGCTGTGACTTCCTGTCCTGCTCGAGCCGGTATAGTCGCAATCAGGGCACTCCCAACCAGCATAGGAGCAATTGCCGTAAAGATCACGGTCCTCATTTGATTCGTCGTAATATTCATTTCCCCTCCTCACTTTCTAAACTTATAAATTATTAGGCGGCGGCTTTCTTGTGACATGCCATGCATTTCTTCGATGTTGCCGGATTGACATCAGTTCGGGTCTTAGCAATCTCATCATGGCATCCAGCACAGTTCCCCTTTTATTACCTCTTTCCAGTTTTGCCGCCGGAAACTTATGACAAGGTTCGCAGGGCAACTGGTGCGCTTTTGTGCGGTGGGTGAATTTTGAATAATCGAGTCGACGTTCAGGTGTCGTGCTCTGTTTTCGCTGACGTGTTTTTGTGAAGCTTGTTGTGGTTCTGGAACTCTTTTTGTGGTAGCAGTCGAGGTAAGCCGCGAGAGTACCGAGAAGAGAAAGACTCCCGGCACGACGGCAAACAGGAGGACTGCTCGCTCTTTTCGAAACCTTTTCCTCAAGCGTTCGGTTCAGACGATGGCACTAGAAACCAGAAGTCAGGAATCAGGAGTCAGAAGCCAGAAGCTCGAGAGTGTTTTTGCTATGCTCACTTCTAAATCCCAGGCCCTTGTGTCACTGATTTCCGAGAGTCGGCACAATGCTGACTCGTGACCTAACTCCTAACTTCTGACTTCTGACTTCTGACTTCTGACTTCTGACTTCTGACTATAATGATAACAGAACTCGAAACAAAGCCAGGACAAGCAGTTGAACTGCGTGTCCTGGCCTAAGTTTTAATCAACATTCAGCTGTTCTCGCCCCACTACTCGGTACGTCCAAAATAGAGCCGCAACGAAGTATACGGCAGATGCGCGTGATAATTCTGCGCTCTCGGACTGAAAGTAAACGTGTTTAGGAACTTACTCTCATTGTAGGAGTAGTACTGATAACCCAAATTCCAATCCAATCTCCTATTGAGACGGATGGCCAGGCGTGCTTCAGGCGACTGGTATTTCATGGGATAAGCAGTAACCAGCGTACCTCCAAGAACCGTTGTGAAAGCACCGGAGCTGACGAAGGTTCCGCCAGTTGGGTCGGAGAGTCGATCGCCTTGTCCATTATCCTGGTTGACGCGGTAAGAGGTGTAGAGTGTCACTCTGCTATTTAACCGCGACGTCGTATCGATGAAGAAGAAATTAAGTCTCTGTTTGTAGAGCGAGTGACCGAAGTGGTGAAAGGTGGAAACAGCGGGAGGCACTTGATAGAAGTAATCAATCACTGCATCGCTATTAACCCAGTTGTAGTTGTAGCCAGTGTTGATGCTAAATCTCGAGGTGGGCATCCAGTCAACCGATGACGTGAAGACTCGAGACTTAAGAGTCACACCAAAGTCCGAGAGCGAAACGCCGGCGATTTCTGATGGGTTCGCATTGTTGCGTGTGATCACGGCAACGTTAAAATTGACTTTTCGGTTTGGCGAGTATCTGCTCTTAGCACGGATGTTGGTGTAATCGTAATTGCCGATACGCGTGAATAGGTTGTCAGCGTTGCCATGCTCGGCGTCGAGGTAAAGCGTCCAATTCTTGGTCGGCCGCGCTTTGAAGCCGCCGAAGAACGCATTGGTGGTATTGGTTTCGAGTTCAGACTCCGGCGTCAGAAGAGTCGGAGCGTTCGAGTTAAGCGCATAGCCAGTTAGAGTCTGAATGTCACGTCGATGCCCGTATCGGTAGCCAAAGTGCACCGAATAGTTCTTACTGAAATCGTAATCGCCTTCAATAGTGTTCCGGTACTTGCGGTACTCCGTGGTCTTGTTTGCGCTCAGGTTGGAGAAGCTGATGGTGTCCGTTCTGGCTCCGCGCGTAAGAGAGAAGAAGTCGCTGAAGGTGGCGATGCCGTCGATGGTGAAATCCTCCACGCGGAACGTATCAGAAATCCTGAATCTGTCCGTCGCCAGGAAGGTGATTCCAATGTCACCAACCGTATTTGGCCGTTTGACATTACCGGCGATATTGTAAAAGCTTGGATTCAGCGTATTCGGCTGCGCCGGTGGAAGCCCCGTGCCTGTCGGCGGAAATCCGGTGATTCTAGTGTTGAAGTTAATTCCCGTAAAATTTTCCAGGTACAGAGAGTTCGCAGTCGCTCGGCTGTAAATTATCCGTCCGGTTATGTCCAGCTTTTTGGCTACAAGCGTGTGAATGCTGGCTCGAGTAAAATCAACGCTCCCGCGCGTTGGCTCCTGACGAAGGAAGCTCCTTAATTGCGCTACTGTTGATAGCGCGTTTCGATTCAGGCCAATACCCTGATCGATGAAGCTATCATCACGGAACCGCCGAAAGCCTTGAAGGAACGTCCAGTCTATTGGGCCTAACTTACCGTCCGCCCCCACTCGAAAATCGTTGGCTCGCGACTTTAAATGATTCGCCAACCAGAAGTCGTTACCACCGTTGTGATAGTTGGTGAAAGCTGGACCGTCATATCTTTCGGGTGAGTAGCCGACATTAAAGCGAATGGTTTCGTTCTTTGGCAGAATTATGAGATCGAAATCTCCCATCTTCGTATTAATGTCATACCCATGCAGTCCCGTAACTGGATTCGCCACCGTAGGATTGGGAGTGAACAACCACGTCGGATTCGCGATGTTGTCGAGAAATCGATAGTACTTGAACCGGCGATAGGTGCCCTCAAACCGGTACAGCTCCGGCTTCTCGGCGCTGATTCGTATATTGCCGTACGGATCAGCTCCCCAGCCTGTGGAAGTGACCAGCAGAGTATTGAATAAATCTCCCTTCCCTCCATCTTTGGACTTCATCAGAAGCGTTGAGTCGAACAAGCGCGGGCCGGCTTTATAGTTCAAGTCACTCTTGAACTTGTTTACATCACCGTCAACCCTTTGGCCGCGATAGCCGAATTCAATAGTAGACGTAACGGTAAAGTCACCTGCGTCCTCTCCCACTGTGGCAGAGGTCGGTGCCGTGTCGGCCGGCGTCTTAGTCGAGTTCTTATCTGCCGCTTTCTTAGATACGGAAACCTCTTTCGGCGCCAGTGACGACTGCGCGTTCACCATTCCCGCCATTAGCAGTGCAGCCAGCATTACCCCAAACAGGGCGGACAAGACATTCTTGATTTGACTTTTCATGGCGTCAATCCTTTACTTACAAACTCTCGTTAAGCGCATTCCGTTGAGCCCTTCCCCACCGGTTGGGCAAGTACCACAATCGTCAGCGGAAGAACACGGGACTAGTGCGCGAGCCGTGAATCTTTATGTGACAAGCAGTGCAGTCGCGATATTGCGCATTTTGGTTGTGCTGCGGGCCAGACGGTTCACCCGCACCGACATCATGGGCCAGACTGTGACACGTCAGACAAAGTTGGTTCACGGCGCTGTACACTAGCAATCTCGGATTAGCCGATCCGTGCGGCGTATGACAAGCCGTGCATCCTTCGGTCTTGACGGGGGCGTGTTCATAGGTGAACGGCCCTTGCTTGTCCACATGGCACTTAATGCAAGCCGCGTCCGCACCAGTCGCGAGCCTCGTTTGCTTCAACTCGAAACCGCCATGCGGGTTGTGGCAATCACTGCAGCGCATGGCACCTTCCAGCACCTTGTGATGGAACGGAGCTGTGAACTGCGGTTTGACTTCGCTGTGGCAACTCACACAAAGCTGAGGATCTTCCATCTTCAGCATTCTCACGGTTGAGAAGCCCGGCTTTTCAGCGTTCGCTGACGTCACCAGCGTGTTCGAAGCCGCCAGGTTCCTGCCGCTCTTGAGTGTGTGCGGGGCATGACAATCCGTACAACCAATGTCATTGCGCCAGTGCTCTCCACGACGGAAGTTATTGCGCTCTTCTTTCCCCGCGTGGCACGAAAGACAAGTCTCTGAAGCTTCCTTTGATGATTTGTTCTTGAAAGAAATGATCTTGGTTTTGTCTCCGCCCCCTTCGACATGCGCCTTTCCAGGACCATGACAGGACTCGCATCCGGTCACCTTGTTTTTCCAACTGCTCACGATCGAAAGCTGGGCGTGGGCGGTATGAGAAAAGGCTTTGAAGGCATCCTCGTGACAGTCCTTGCACGTGTCACTTCCAACATACTCATCGGTTAGCACCTTGGGTGCGGGAGGAGTAGGTGATTCCTTCGTGGCAAGAACTGGTCTGGAGAATGAGCTTGATCCTGCCCAGATTAGTGCGGCAAGAATAGTTACGCTGAGGATTGTAAGCTTAATGGACTTTGGTGAAATCATAGCTCTCTCCTGATTGAGAAACATTACGGAGCGGCAGTTTGGTCACAGTGTTAATTCAGGGTCATCCAGGTCAGTTCCGCACAACTGCCCTCCTGCGGTAGCGAAGGTGTGGAAAAGCTTGATTTGTGGATGGTTTTTTTGAGTGCTGCTGTCCGAATGGCATTTAGCTGCGTCTCCGTTCTCCCTGCGTTCCAGGGAGGGCCCGCACGTGGCGAACCATTCGGGGCGACCAAGTGGCAAACGCTATGCCGACTGTTAATTTAGGTTGTTCTTCAATTATTGTTCGCGCAAGGTGGCGAGATTGCGCGCTTTTTCCCAAGTACTGGGAAACTTTCCTCAAGAATGCCTGCGTAGAATAGCCCTAAGTCTCTGGAAAGTAAAGACATTCTTTGTTCATCTTCTTTTAAAGCGTGGGGTCGCTTGAAGGCGGGAATTTAACCTTAAATTAACAGCTCGTGGAAAGCGCGGCGACCACCGCTGAACGCGTTGAGTGAGGAGTTTCATTCGCAGGACCAGGACTCGGGTTAATTACTGCTGGCCATCGAGAGGTGATAGGGGGAGACGATTTTCAGTTTGGTTAGATTTCTCAACGAGCGTTCAAACTGCCGAGCCTCATCAAGCAAAACGGGTTTGAGGTGGCTACCACTGCTCATTCTACGTTCGTGACTTCCTCTGGTTGTTCTCGTCCATTCATGAGGGACTGGACGCGACGGAGCATTTATCTGCACCTCGTCTGGCTCAATCTCCGTTAGGATCGCAGCTAAAGCCTCTACTTCTGTCTTATTGAGATTTGTCAGCATGAACTGAATGCCAAGGAAACCAGGATACTCTCGTCTGAACTGCTTGATGGACTCCACGACAGCGGAGAAGCTGACGCCTGGCGCAGGTCGGTTAATTCGCTGAAAACCCCCTTCATCGGTTGCGTCGACCTTGCAAAAAACTTTGTCTGCCTCTGATAGTTGAGAGCGAACTTCCTGCTGGTTCAAGTGTGCTGAATTGGTTAGAACCAGCACTGGTTTTTGCGTCAAAACCTTAATTTCGTGAATTACTTCGCCAAGATTGGCGGCCAGAGTCGGCTCACCGCTTCCGGAGAGCGTGATTATCTCGGCACGATGCCAATCACTGGCTTGTAAGTCTCCCAGAATACGCGCGGTTGGAACGAAGATTCGGCGCTGAGTTGTTAGAATGTTAATCTTGCCCAACTGGCAATAGACGCAGCGAAAGCTGCAAATTGAATTCACCTGAAGCAGGTCAACACCCAGCGACAGACCCACGCGCCAGGACTGAACCGGCCCATAAATAGTTGAAGGGGGGAAACTGAGTGTCATGCGCCCATAGCCGTGCAAGTGATGTACCAAATTTATTGGAGGACTTTGCTTTAGACGAACAAAATGCGCACTAACCACAGAACCGAGCGCGGTAGCGCCGGGTCAATCTCACCAACTTGGCCCTGACAGCTGAGATCGACCCGGCGCTACCGGGCTCCGGTTCGGTAGTGCTTAGTGCTCTTGAGAATCGACCCGTGAGTATGCGACGTGAAAATACTGCGGGAAAACCCGCTTTCACTTGTGAGAATTCACGCATTGCTAAGACCGGGTTCACCCCGCGTGCATGGGAGTCCAGTGATTTTTGTCTTTGTTATGAGAAATGGGAGGGAGCGGTTACGACCAGCAGAGCCGGAATATGAATTGCTGTTTCGGGTCAGCGATTCCCCTTGATGGCGGCGCTGTCTTTTACAGACCAGGGTTCCAAATTGATTTTCGGATTATGGGTGAGCACAACGTATCACTTGATTTAGATCCGCGAAGTTTGCAGAGCTTCACCAAGGCTCTGCTGGAGGACATTCGTGCGCTCGAATACATGCTCGAGCACGACTGTCTCGAGCGCAACGTTTGTCGAATTGGTGCCGAGCAGGAGATGTTTCTGGTCGACAAAGACCTGCGCCCGGCCCCCGTAGCCACTGCGGTCCTGCAACGGACAAATGACCCGAGACTAACCACCGAGATCGCGAGATTCAATCTCGAAGCTAACCTCACGCCGCTGCCGCTGGAAGGTCACTGTTTTCATTTGATGGAGGAGGAGCTTAAGCAACTTATTGAGTGCGCTCGGGAAAGCGCAAGTCACTTCGACGCGGAGGTGTTATTGGCGGGCATACTGCCAACGCTGCAGAAGTCGGACTTAAACCTTGGCAACATCACTCCGATGCCTCGCTATCAACAACTCAACAATTCCGTAGCGCGTCTGCGGGGAGGCCCTTTCTCCATCCATATCAAGGGTCTGGATGAGCTGCAGATGACGCACGATAACATCATGATGGAATCGTGTAATACCAGTTTTCAAGTGCACTTGCAGGTACCTCCCGAGGAGTTCGCGTCCCTCTACAATCTGGCCCAGGCAGTCACTGCTCCGGTTTTGGCGGCAGCTGTGAATTCACCGCTCTTGTTTGGCCATCGTCTTTGGCAGGAGACGAGACTGGCGTTATTTCAACACTCCACTGACGGTCGTACAAAAACCCAACTCGCAAGAAGCCAGCCCACCCGCGTTGGTTTTGGCGAAAGATGGCTGAAACAATCGGTTATTGAGCTGTTCCGCGATCAGCTGGCACGCTTTCGCATTATCATGATTACCAAGCCGGATGAAGATCCACGGGCAGTACTCGCACGTGGCGAGATCCCCCTCCTTTCCGCGCTTCGTATGCATAATGGCACTATCTGGCCTTGGAACCGGGCCTGCTATGGAGTGACAAATGGTATTGCTCATTTGCGGATTGAGAATCGCGCATTGCCCTCTGGACCAACCACCCTCGACGAGATTGCCAACGCTGCTTTCTTTGTCGGCCTGATGACCGCACTACCCGCGGAGTATGGAGAAATATCCAAACTCATGACCTTTGATGAGGCAAAATCCAATTTCTTCCGAGCCGCACGGCATGGACTGAGTGCCCAGTTTACCTGGGTTAACGGTCTCACTTATGCCGCCCCAACTCTGATCGTGGACCACCTGTTGCCGCTGGCAAGGCATGGATTGAAACAGCGTGGCGTTGCCCGTGCGGACATTGAACACTACCTGGGCACAATTGAAGATCGAGTGCGGTGCGGTCAGACGGGAGCTCAGTGGATTACGAAATCCCTTGCTGCCATGGCGGGGTCAGGATCAAAAGCCGCCCAACATCGAATTCTGACAGCAACAATGTTGTCGCGACAAAAACAGGGAGAACCCGTGCATCACTGGCCTCTAATCGAGGTCACGGAGAATGACGATTGGAGCCGGAGTTATCAAACCGTTGGTCAATTCATGTCAACTGATCTTTTTACCGTGCGCCCGGACGATCCGATAGATCTTGCTGCCAGCGTTATGGACTGGAGACACATTCGGCACGTACCTGTGGAGGATAATGACGGCAAGCTCGTTGGCCTGGTAACTCACCGGGGATTGCTGCACATGCTGGCTGTCGGTAATCATGGGAACGAGGCTGCCCCAGCTATTGTTCGCGAGATTATGAAGACCAATCCCATCACGGTAGCGTCTACCACTGCGACGCTGGAGGCTATGGAGATTATGCGAAGCTCCCGGGTTGGTTGCCTGCCAGTTGTGGATGACGGCCAACTTGTGGGAATAGTGACCTCTTACGATTTTCTGGAAGCCTCTGCCCGGTTATTTAAAGCTCAGCTGATGACAAGCCTGCGAGCCTGAAAATAGGAAGGTTATCCGGCGAATGCCGATGACCAAACGCTTTCGTATTTCGACCGTACGTCTGCGGGACAGCTCTGGATGCGTTCACTGACCTGGCGGGATATTGCTGTGGCCGTCGATATGAGTAGGGTTTCTACGGCGGTAATCTGTTCGGCACTCAGCAGCCCCAGCCCGCGGCGATGACGGCCCATCTCCGCCCGAGCAATTTCTTCCATTCGAGCGCGAATCGGATCGGCTAAAGCCTCGTCTTCCTCAGCAAAACTCGTTTTCAAGCTCATGACTTAACCCTCGAAACACCAATCGCGGAGATCAACGTTTTGCGCCGTGAACAGCTTCAGTTTGTCCCCATGGACCTGCGCCGGAGGTGACGCCGAGCAAGATCAATACCACAAGCTGCTTACCGCTAATCCTTCTGAAAACCGAAGATTCTGGTATTGGTTTTGCAGTAGTTAACTGGGCGGTTTCTCCCAAGAACCTGCGCAACTTTGCGCAACTCAGTCCGGTTTAGACCACATTTTCCCGACATTAGCCCTCTTGGTTTTCCGGCATATCTGTTGCCTCTTACAACGATCGGTTGGAAAGACCTGGATTGGACCTGAAGAGCAGCGGCGGCGGCCCAAAGGGGCAGCAAAACTGGAGGGTTGAAATGGCTAAAGATGACCGCGAGATTTTGGAGCTACTTCAAGATGAGCTCAAGTTCATTGAGCATGGAGGGTACGGCCGTTCGGTGCGTACTCCATGGCTAGCGAAGTCAACCTTCCAGGATTCTCAAACCTGTATCAACTACGGTTATCCCTACCGCGCCCACCCTTGCAATGAATGCCAGCTGCTTGATTTCGTTAGTCCCGAGGATCACGCCAAAGATATTCCTTGCCATTTCATCCCCTTGAATGAGACCGGCGAGACTATCGATGATCTGGAACTCGGAGACAACCAGGCTAAATTACAGCACGAACTCAAGCGATGGCTGCGTACTAAAATCAGGGAAATCGAGGAGAGACGCGGGGCTCGATAATTGCCAACCAAAGGAAGAATAGCGGTCCCGATGAGCAGTAGTAATAAATTGGAGGAATCGAGTGTCGCCGACGATGATTAAGGCGAGGTCCTTTCAGGCGGTGATGTCGAAGGAAAGGAGGAACAAGTATGACATCGGGAACCTTTCTAACTCCAAACAGAAGTTTTATGAATTTCATGTCAACAGATCCGTTTCGGCTGCTACCTAACAGTCCGGCACGTCTGTTCGAACAACCGTTCACAATGTTCAGACCGTTTCTCCCCGCAGAAGAAAGCTTACCGTTTACGGCCTGGACACCTGCATGCGACATCTATGAAACCGAGAAAGAGCTGGTGCTAAAGATGGAGCTCCCCGAGATTGAGAGGGAGAATGTGCAGGTAACCGTGGAAAATAATGCACTCACCATTCGTGGTGAGCGCAAACTTGAAGAGAAGGTGGCTCGCGAGAACTATCACCGTATCGAAAGAAGTTACGGCGAGTTCATGAGGAGCTTCACGCTTCCTACCTTCGTCGATGGCAACAGGATCGTTGCAGAGTTCAAGGAAGGGCTCTTGACTGTAACGCTTCCCAAAAACGAGGAGGTGCGACCAAAGCAGATTGAGGTTAAGGTGAAATAAAAAGAGTGAGGGACCAGGTCCAACGCCCAGGGCTAGTCTCCTCTCCAGCCGCAGGCGGATTCCCCTTGGCCGCCTGCGGCTTCTTTTGTTTTTTTGGTACTCATGCATCAGGTGTTCAATTTCATAGGAATCAGAATTGCAATGCTGTCTTCGCGATGCTATCAAGCGTCCATACTTGATGTTTACGAGGGATACCTTGGGTGACATTACACAAATAATTACGACAATGCTGGGTGAGATTACACAACATGAATGAACAAGAGATAACGATTGACGGCAACGAAGCCGCCGCTTATGTGGCCTACAAAACAAATGAGGTGATCGCGATTTATCCAATCACGCCCTCTTCGGCAATGGGTGAGTTTTCTGACAGTTGGGCCGCATCTGCCGAGCCAAATATTTGGGGAGTTACGCCCCTCGTGCGCGAGATGCAGTCTGAAGGCGGCGCGGCCGGCTCCGTCCATGGTGCTCTACAGACGGGATCACTGACTACCACTTTCACGTCCAGTCAGGGTTTGCTCCTAATGATCCCCAACATGTTCAAGATCGCCGGTGAACAGACGAGCACTGTATTCCATATCGCTGCTCGCTCGGTGGCTACGCACGCACTGTCAATCTTTGGTGATCACAGTGACGTAATGGCCACTCGTTCGACCGGTTGGGCCATGTTGTTTGCCAACTCAGTGCAGGAGGTTATGGATTTTTCGCTGCTATCTCAGGCAAGCACTCTGAGCGCGCGAATTCCCTTTCTCCACGTTTTCGATGGCTTTCGCACCTCTCATGAGGTGATGAAAATCCAGAAACTCTCAGATACGCAGATCCGCGGCATGATCGACAACCAACTGGTTGAGGAGCATCGGCGACGCGCGTTGACCCCTGACCACCCGGTGATGCGCGGAACCGCGCAAAACCCGGACGTCTTCTTTCAGTCAAGAGAACGTGCAAATCTTTTGTACACGCAGACCCCGGCAACCGTTCAGCAGATAATGGACAAGTTCGCCTCGCTCACGGGTCGGCAATATCATCTCTTTGATTACGTCGGAGCGGCAGATGCCGGGCGTGTCGTAATAATGATGGGCTCTGGCTGTGAAGCAGCAGAAGAAGCCGTAGCAGCTCTCGCCGAAAAAGGGGAAAAAGTAGGCCTGCTGAAAGTCAGACTCTACCGACCCTTTTCAGTTAAGGATTTTGTTGATTCCTTACCGCGGTCTGTAAAGGCGATCGCGGTGCTCGATCGCACCAAGGAACCGGGCAGCATTGGGGAGCCGCTTTACCAGGATGTAGTAACAGCTCTTAGTGAAACTCGGATGAACGGCAACGGCCAACAAGCAGTGCCCCGAGTTATCGGGGGTCGCTACGGATTATCTTCAAAAGAGTTCACCCCGCCTATGGTCAAGGCGGTACTTGATGAGCTAGGTAAATCCGAACCGAAGAACCACTTCAGCATTGGCATTACAGACGATGTTACCTTCACGAGTATTCCTTTTGATGCTGAATTCAATACTGAATCAGACGATCAGGTGCGCGCTCTGTTCTGGGGACTGGGAGCAGATGGCACGGTCAGCGCGAATAAGAACTCGATCAAGATTATCGGGGAAGAGACACCTAACTACGCCCAGGGCTATTTTGTTTATGATTCAAAGAAATCTGGCGCAATGACGGTTTCGCACTTGCGCTTTGGTTCTCGACCGATCAAGAGCACCTACCTAATCCAACGGGCAAACTTCATTGCCGTTCATCAATTCACTTTCTTGAATCGGTACAACGTGCTCGAGGCCGCGGTGCCAGGCGCTACGTTGCTCGTTAACAGCCCCTATCCGGCGGAAGAACTTTGGGACCATTTGCCACGTGCCGTCCAGGAACAGATCATCCAAAAACAAATTAGACTTTACACAATCAATGCCTATGCTGTTGCAAAAGAGAATCAGCTGGGCAACCGCATCAATACGATTATGCAAACATGCTTCTTTGCGATCAGCGGCGTGTTGCCGCGGGAAGAGGCAATCGGCAAAATCAAAGAGTCGATTCGCAAGACTTACGGCAAACGTGGCGAGCCAATCGTGCGCCAAAACTTTGCCGGTGTGGACGCGGCCCTCGCTCACCTGCACGAGGTCTTGGTGCCGGATCAGGTAACCAGCACCTTTGACCTGCCAAGAATGGTGTCAGAGCACGCCCCACAATTCATACAAAATGTAACCGCAGAAATTATCGCCGGACGAGGAGACTCCTTACCTGTAAGCGCATTTCCCCTCGATGGTACTTATCCGGTCGGCACTTCCCAGTGGGAGAAACGAAATATCGCGGCTGAGGTTCCAGTGTGGGAGCCGGATCTCTGTATTGAATGCGGCAAGTGCGTCCTGGTTTGTCCGCATGCGACAATTCGCGCAAAAGTCTATGACCAAAGCGACCTGGCAGTTGCTCCCGGCACTTTCAAACACATGCCGGCCAAATGGCGAGAGTTACCGGACAAACTCTATACAATTCAAGTAGCAGTAGAGGACTGCACCGGCTGCCGTCTCTGTGTCGAAGTCTGCCCCGCCAAGGACAAGAGCAATGTGTCGCGTAAGGCGCTCAATATGCAGGACCAACTCCCACTTCGAGAAAGTGAACGCCAGAATTGGGATTTCTTCCTGCAGTTACCTGACTTGCATCGAAACGGCACATTGGGTTTCACGTCAGTGAAGAATGTGCAACTGCTGCAGCCCCTGTTTGAGTTTTCCGGCGCCTGTTCCGGTTGCGGTGAAACTCCATACATCAAATTGTTGACGCAGTTATTTGGCGACCGCGCAATTATTGCTAACGCGACCGGTTGCTCGAGCATTTACGGCGGGAATCTACCCACCACCCCCTACACCACCAACCGTGAAGGTCGTGGCCCGGCGTGGAGCAACTCGCTTTTTGAGGACAATGCGGAATTCGGTTTGGGAATGCGATTCGCCCTCGATCATCAAAACACCTACGCGAAACATCTCGTGGAACAACTGCGTGAGCCGATTGGCATGGCTTTGGCAAACAGTCTGCTTCATGCGGATCAATCAACGGACGAGGCCGTTAACATTCAGCGTGAACTCGTGGCCGCGCTAAAGGCAAAACTCAATGATCGAAATGAGAGCGAGGCGAGAGACCTGCTCAGCGTGGCGGAAGCGCTCGTCAAAAAGAGTGTTTGGATTGTGGGTGGTGACGGCTGGGCCTACGACATCGGATTTGGCGGACTCGATCATGTGTTGGCTAGCGGTCAAAACGTCAACATTCTGGTCCTGGATACTGAGGTCTATTCAAATACCGGCGGCCAGGCTTCCAAGGCGACACCAATGGGAGCGGTGGCGAAATTCGCCGCTGGGGGCAAACCAACTGCGAAGAAAGACCTGGGCATGACAGCTATCCGCTATGGCAACGTCTATGTGGCCCAGGTGGCCATGGGCGCCAACGACACTCACTCTGTCAAAGCGTTTCTGGAAGCAGAAGCACATAACGGTCCCTCGTTAATAATCGCCTATAGCCAATGCATCGCACACGGAATCGATATGGCTAAAGGAATGCATCAACAGAAACTCGCCGTGGAATCAGGCTGCTGGCCACTTTATCGCTATGATCCGAATTTGAGCCTGGATAACAAAAATCCTTTCCAGCTTGATTCGAGCGCACCAAAGATACCGCTCAAAGATTACATATATACCGAAGGCCGATATCGGATGTTGCAGCAGAGCAACCCGGAAACGGCCAAAAGGCTTCTGGAAGAAGCTCAGAAGGCAGTGCAACGCCGCTGGCAAGAGTACAAGCAGATGGCTGAAGTCAAACCTGGGGTGTAACGCCTGTTCCTTAGGAGAAGCGGAATGAATCTAAAAACTAACTATTTAGGTTTCGCCCTGAAAAACCCGATCGTGGTTTCATCTTCACCACTGTCGCATAACGTCGACAGTATTCGTCGTCTTGAGGATGCCGGTGCGTCAGCTGTGGTTATGTATTCTTTATTCGAGGAGCAGATTGCTCTTGACAGTTATTACCTGGACCATTGTCTTACCAGCAACACCAACAGTTTTGCGGAATCGCTCAGCTATTTTCCCGAGATGGATAACTACAATGTGGGACCAGACGAATACATGAACCTAATTCGGCAGGCAAAGGAAGCTGTCGACATTCCGGTGCTTGCCAGCCTCAATGGAGTTTCTCCCGGTGGGTGGACAGACTATGCCAGCTTAATGGAGCAGGCGGGGGCAGACGCGCTCGAGCTGAATGTTTATTACATACCCACGAGTCCGGACATTCAGGGTAGCGACGTAGAGAACGTCTATCTGGAGATCCTTGCGAACGTAAGGCAAAGCGTGGAGATCCCGGTGGCCATGAAACTGAGTCCCTATTTCAGCTCAGCGGCAAATATGACCAGCCGCCTGGTAAAGGCGGGAGTGAACGGACTAGTATTCTTCAACCGATTTTATCAACCTGATTTTGATCTCGAAACAATGGAAGTAGCGCCCCGGCTCGTATTGAGTACCTCGGATGAGTTACGTTTGCCGCTGCGTTGGGTGGCCATCCTGTACGGCCGTTTGGCTGTCGATTTCGCGATTACCAGCGGAATCCACAAATCGGAGGACGTAATTAAGGGTTTGATGGCCGGTGCCAAAGTAACGATGATGGCTTCGGAACTTTTACAGAACGGCATTCGCCGCATTCGGGAAGTCCTGCACGGTGTCGAGGAATGGATGCAACGATACGAATACGAATCGGTGGCCCAAATGATCGGCAGCATGAGCCAACAGCATTGCGCGCAGCCAGCTGCATTCGAGAGAGCGAATTACATGAAAACTCTGGCAGCGTATAGACCGATCAACTAACCATCACACATGCATCTCCGCACGTGTCTGTAGCAATTGCAGGATGTGCCCGCGCGAAAGAAAGCCCACTAACGTGCCATTGGCAACCACCGGCAGCTGGTTGACGTCGCCACTGCCCATGAGCTGAAGCGCCTGGCTTAATGGTGTCTCCGGGGCCACCGTTTTCAGTTGGTCCAGCGGTCGCATACAATCGTCGACAGTTGTGTAAGGCCACTTACGCTTCTCTACCTGCCGCACCTCATGGGGCGTTATTAGACCGGCTACCTGCCCATTCTCCATCACCACAAAACAATGGCGGCCCGTGAGCAAAAGATACTCGTCAACGAAAGTTTGCAAGTTTATTCGACCGTCAATAACCGGGCAGTCGCGGGACATCACATCTTTTACGCGCACTCCGCGCAGACCCTCTGCCATGTCAACCTGAGCATAGCTTTCACGCGAGGCAGCAAGCAGGAACCAACCAATAAAAGCCAGCCAGAGGCCGCCGAACCCCGCACCAGTGAAAAACCGAACTATCCCCAGGGTTATCAGACCAAAAGCAACCACCTGGCCCACTCGGGAAGCAATCCTGGTGGAACGTGCTGCATCTCCTGACGCCCACCAGATTATCGCTCGCAGTACTCTGCCGCCATCAAGCGGAAAACCGGGAACCATATTAAAAACGGCAAGCGCTATATTGATATAACCAAGCCACATCAGCATTGCCGGAAATGGGCGTGCCGGGAGGCTCACTGGTTTCCAACCGCTTAGGATGGCTAAGACCAGACAAAGAACCCCAATAATAAAGCTCGTTATTGGACCAACTATGCCCATCCAGAACTCTGTCTGGGCATCTCCCGCCTCCTTCTCGATCATGGCCACACCGCCGAGCGCAAATAAGGTAATGGAGCGCACTGGCAGACCACGAGACCTCGCAACCAGGGCGTGCGAGAGTTCATGGACCACAATGGCCGCAAAAAACAGCAGGGCCGTGGCGATCGCGGTACCAAGGATTAGCCCTTCGCCCCAGTCAGGATTCTGCAAGCGAAACTGACCCTCTAATGAGAAAGTAATTAGTAAAGCGATAATCAGCCAGCTATAGTGAATCCCAATCTCAATACCGCCGATCCGCGCGATTTTGATGTGTGGTTTCATAAGATCGTCCGGCAGGATCTCACCTGCCATGCTGCTGATGCCACTCGATTGTTTCTACAGGTTCACTATTTTGGCTCGAAACTTTGATGGTTGTTTGGTTTTAAGGGACGGGCGACCAACACCGGACAACGTGCCTGGCGGAGAACACGGTCAACATTGGAACCGAAAAGTGTGCGCATTCCGAAGCCGGCTCCATGGGCGCCGATACTGATCAGGTCGATATTATTCTTTTCCGCATAGTTGAGGACTTCCCGATAAGGATAGCCATCGCTGACGGCATGCTTGACTCGACACCAAAGGTGGGCCTCCACCGGGACTGCCTTTTGCAAACGCCTGGCAGCTTTGTGGTAAGCGGCTTCGCCGGTAATCGGATACCAGGCTATCTCCGGGTCATTTGCCGTATGTGACGGCAGAACGTGGAGCAAATGCAGCTCCGCCTGGTACTCCTGCGCAAAAGAGAGTGCGTACTTAAGAGCCAATTCGGCATGATCAGAAAAGTCGTAGGGAACGAGGATCCGCTTCAGCGCAATGTCTTCGACGGGGTTTTCTACCCATTCACGCTCGTCCGAGTGCGTCACAAGAACGGGGCAGGGTGCGGTGCGACAAACGGATTCGGCCGTGGAGCCGAGAATGGCCGCGCGGTGGGGTCTCCTCCGGGAGCGCATTACTATAATATCAACGGCTTTTTCCGCTGCTGTTTTGACTATTGCATCTCCGATATCGTCATTCTCAATGACGACTCCTTCCCATTGAAGCTCGGCAAAGCTGAGGGGCGCAAGGAGGTGGAGAAGTGCCCCTTCGAAGAGCTGTTTGGTGCTGCCTCGGGAGATGGCGCATTCCACCTCCGATTTTTGGATCGCGGCTGGCTCTGGCATCTCGCGACCACCCGCACAATAACAACAAATCAGTTTGGATTCATAGGCGTGGGCCAAAGCCAAAGCATATCGTAACGCCTGATCAGAATCTCTCGATAAGTCCGTTGGGCAAAGAATTCGGTTGATTTCGATCATAGATCGTGCCGGCATAGCTGCCACCTCCCTTGGTGCTGGGAAGAGCAATGAGTGTGCCGCCTTGAACAACTGCAATTTCGTTGACACCTGAGGCTGGAGGCCTGGCTAATAAGCCGCTGTCTGCGGGCTTTTGCGCAGATTTCTTGCGCAAGTTTGCGCACGATTCGCGAGTAATAGGGCCAGTAATCGAGAATTCGGGCTGTGAGCTCGCGGCATGTTGCTTGCCATTTGAGGATCCCTGGAACCGTGCAGAAATTGACAGTGTCGTGAAACAGCAAACCAAAAACCGACTGGTGGCTTTGGGAGGAACATGATGAATAAGGCAGTATCTGACGCGACGGATCGGGCCATCAACCTGGCGCATTTAGCCCGGGAAGCAAACGAGGCTAAGGCTCTTGTGGAAGATGCGCTGGCGGATGGGAAGCGAAAAGCCCAGCGACTTGCCAAACGAGGCTACAGGCTGGCAGAAGATTCGGTCGAGGACACCACCTATTTGATAAGAAGGCACCCCTGGGAATCAGTGATCATCGCCGCAGGTCTGGGGGCAGGCGTAGGAATCCTGACTTTTTTGCTGGTATCGCGGCAGTACCGGCAATTGTAAATTTATCCAGCCGTGCTGGTGTTCCCGTTTCGGAGTTTTTTTACTGGTCTCTTTTGGGTCCTCTAAAGTAAGCGAGATTGGGCCTCTATAAGGAAGCAAGTTGATTATCTACGAACTCAGCAATGAAGAGTGTCATCAATTCTTAATTGACACAGGGTTTGGGCGTCTCGGTTGCTGTCGCGATAAGCAGCCATATGTGGTTCCAATCTATTTTGCTTCGGACAAGAAGCACCTTTACGGGTTTACGACCCTCGGTAAGAAAGTGAATTGGATGCGCCTCAACCCCTTAGTCTGCGTGCAAACCGACCAAGTAATAGATTGTTTAAATTGGAAGAGCGTAATAGTTTCCGGGAGATTTCAAGAGCTAAAAGATGGAAGTAGGCTGGCAAATGTTCGTGAGTACGCGCTCGAACTACTACAAAGGCGAGTGATGTGGTGGCAACCAGCTGGCGCTAGTTCTCAGCGGCGAAATTCAGACGCTAAAATGTCGCCCATCTTTTATCGAATTCGGATTGATGAGATTACTGGACAAGAATGCCGACCCGATTCAGTTGAGGAAGCAACCCGCAGAATGGGTGGGGAGTACCGAGCGTTGAACAAAGGTAAAATAGGGCAAACTCAAAGAGCAAAACAAAACTGATTGATTTAGGAACCGCCGTTCAACCTGAGATTGCGCTGCTGATCGATACCGTCCGTGTTAAGAAACGGTTGATCTTTGCTTATTTCCGCTCTATCACATCGTGCGAAAATGCCTTTCGCCCTCCTGCCCTGTTTGGCACGACAGGCATAGCGAAGCCGCCGGATCTGCGGTGAGTCGCTTCTCTTCCATAACATTTCCGCAATCACTACAACGCCCATAAGCACCAGCCATTAATCGATCCAATGCATCATCAATCTGCCGTAAGCGAGCCTGCAACGCTTCCCGGCGGCGCCACTGGAGTTCACGCGAAGTGTTCTCTTCTGCCAGGTCAGATTCCTGTTCGCTCGCGGCGGCCCTAACGTTGGTGGCTTCCTTAAGAAGCGCCTCGCAGACGTCTTCTCTCTCGGTGTGTAGACGTCCCCAGGCCTCGCAGCCTTTGTGCAAAAATGAAACTTCCAGATTGCTTCGATTAGTATTTGCTGAGATATACATAGTGAAGAGCACCTCCCGGCGGAAATCGCGCACTCACCGATGAGCTACGCAATGAATGTGCCCTTAAATCACCGTTAAATTTGCGTGGCGATACAGAGCCAATGGGTGGGATTCCGCGAGAGATGAGAAATATCGCGCTCGGGAGGAACTAATCTGGAACATGCGTGCGTTTTACCGCTCTGCGAAATTTACTCAACTTGAATTGTCCAAATCCTCAGCTTCAAAGCTCCAAGGCTGACTCAGAGTTTTCAAACAATCTCTACCGCGTGGTGGTAATAACCTCTTACCCTCGCACTCGGAGTCTTTCCATAGTCTCTCCCGCGTGGTGGTACTATTGCTCTCCCTCTGAACCGGAGCATTGAACTGACCCTAAATCGAGGATCAAATCGATTAATGCGCCAGGCCTGCGAGGAACAGTCCAACTCCATAGGCCAGACTCGCCGCTATAGTGCCAACGAACAGAGTTGAAAAGCCAGACCACCACCACGACGCCGTTGACCACCGACTCTTCAATGAGCCGATGCTAAAGAAGACCGCCCCCGTTAAGAAGGTGGAGAGTGCCAGTGGTCTTTTTACAGTAATGAGGAATGGGAGCAATGGCACTGCACCGCAAATAAGGAAGGCAGCGAACGTTGCCAGTGCCGCGAGCCAGGCGGAACGAACTTCCTGAGGTAAGCCATACTCCTCTGTGAGCATGGTCCTTACCCACCTAGTCCGGTCCGCCGTCACCAGTGCCACTACGCGCTGCAGGTCTTCACCGGAAAAACCCTTGGCGCGATAAATCTGTCTCACCTCTTCGCGTTCACCTTCCGGAGCCTGATCTATATGAGAGTGTTCAATTCGTTCGAGACGTTTGAGATCTTCCGCTTCTGCTTTTGTACCCAGAAAATTGCTCGCGGCCATTGAGAATCCATCCGCGAACAAGTTCGCGAAACCCATTATGAGAATTACCCACGGCGAAAGCTGAGCACCCACAACTCCGGTTACTACAGCAAACGTTGTAACTGAGCCATCAATCCCTCCATAGATCAAATCGCGCAGATAGTTGTGACGTGGACCGGCAGCCAACCGTTCTTCAATGGCCGCGGCCGAATGATCGTGTTCCATAATCTAAATACTTCTGACAAGCATCATCTATTTTTTGTGCCGCCCGCAATAGTTTCCTGAAACGGATTGGTGCTCTCGGCTTTTGCGCGTTTTTGCCCAATTTTTGCGAAAGCTTACCCACCTGCAGATGCGTCCAGATGTCGCCGCAACGCGATCACGCATTAGCGAGCAATCGGCATAGGTGTTGCACATTCCAGACCATGATCGACTAGGCTGCTCTCAGCTTCTGCACCGATGCAGCTGGTAAAAGCAATTATCCGAGCGCTTCAATGCGAAGGAAAAGGTGTAATGTTTGTCAGACTCAGTGAACAGGAATCGTGGCGACTTCTAAACGAAGGGTCGGTGGGGCGACTCGCTTGCATTGCGGATGGCGATCCTTACATCACACCTATAAATTACTACCTGGAGGAAGGTTTTGCTTATAGCCATTCCTTACCCGGTCTGAAAATCCTTGCTCTGAGAGAGAACGGCCGCGCTTGCCTTCAATACGACGAAATAGAGAGCGATCTCTCATGGCGCAGCGTTATCGCTTTCGGCAATTACGAAGAGTTGACAGAACCAAATGAGCGAAAGCGCATCTTGGGCAAAATACTCTCGCGCTTTCCTCTGCTCACTCCCGTTGAATCGGCGCTGGCGGCGGACGGAGGACCACCTCCGATCATCGTCTTTCGAATTCGGATTGACAGAATCACAGGAGTTGCGGAAGGCTGAGACTACTCTAATCCTGGTCCAGAATTTCCGCCAAAACTCTCAAGAGTTTTTCCGCAGTGTAAGGCTTGCTTAGAAATGTCCTTACTCCTTGCAGCGAGGCTTCGCCTGGCTTATGGCCCGCCGCCAACCCACTGGCAGCAATAATCTTGACCTGAGGATTCATCTTTTGCAGCGCGCGGATTGTTGCTGGACCGTCCATGAACGGCATCAGCATATCTGTGAGCACAACATCAACTTCGTTGCGGTGTTCCGCGTACAGGGCCACTGCCTCGGTGCCGTCGGCGGCCGTTAAAACTCTGTAACCAAAAGTTTCGAGAGTACTACGCGTGATCTCGCGAATGGCCTCTTCGTCATCGATGACGAGTACCAGTTCGCCATGTCCAATCGGTAGTTCCGTTTCCAATAAGCCAGTTTCAATCGTTTCTCTCATCTTAAACGCTGGGAAATAAACGTTGAACTGACTGCCTTTGGCGAATTCACTGTAGACGTTCACGAACCCGCCATGACTCTTTATTATGGTCGCCGCCGTAGAGAGCCCCAGCCCGGTCCCTTTGCTCATGTCCTTGGTAGTAAAAAAGGGTTCAAAAATTCGACTGAGTACTTCCGGTGCCATGCCGGTCCCAGTGTCTGCCACAGTAATCATCACGAAGCGACCTGGTTTGGCTTCCAAATGCATGCGGGCATAGTTTTCATCAACCTGAACGTTCTCAGCTTTGATTTCAATTGTGCCCCCGTTGGGCATCGCGTCACGGGCATTGACACAAAGATTCATTAAGACCTGATGTACCTGGGTGGCGTCGGCAGAAATAAGCCACAAATTATCGGGTATAGAAAAGCTCAGCTCGATTGATTTCGGGAGCGTCTCTCGCATGATCTTGGCAATCTCTTTAATCAGATGCTTTGGCTGTAAGGTCACCCGCTCGCCCTCCACGCCGCGAGCAAAAGAGAGCACCTGTTTGATCATGTTCCCACCGCGCTCGGAGTTCGTCCGAAGAATTTCCAACAGTTGACGACTGCTCTCATCTTTCATTTTTAACTGTAGCATCTGAACCGCCAGCAGGATGGGTGCGAGTACGTTGTTCAGATCGTGGGCGATGCCTCCTGCCAAAGTACCGATCGACTCCATTCGTTGAGCCCGCAAAAACTGCGACTCCATTCGCTTCTTTTCTGTGATGTCGGTATTAATTACAAGTATGGAGGTGGGTCGACCTTTTTCATCGCGCACCAGAGTCAAGCGACTCTCAACAATGATCTCGTTTCCGTGACGACTCAACTGACGCAAATCCCCATGCCATTCGCCCTTTTCAATGACCTCATGCATCGCAGCTTCCAAGGGCACTGAAGGCTCCGGGTATAGAACGTCGGCAACATTTTTTCCTACCACTTCTTCTGCGGACCAACCATAAATTCTTTCCGCCCCCTTATTCCAGAAGAGAATATTGTGGTTAAGATCCCTGACCAGGATCGCATCCTGAGCTTGATCGAGCAGGGCTGCCTGCTGGCTGATCCGTTCCTCGGCAGCCTTGCGTTCCGTGATGTCGTAACGAATGGCAACGTACTGATACGGTTTGCCTTCAGAATTAAGAAAGGGAACAATGGTCGTATCGACCCAGTAATAGGTTCCGTCTCGTGCACGGTTTTTTATCTCGCCTCGCCAGACGAGACCCGAGGCTATTGTGGTCCACAGGTTTCTGATGAATTCTTTCGGGTGGTAGCCGGAATTAATAATTCGATGATCCTGGCCCAACAATTCTTCTTCAGGATACTTTGAGATTTCACAGAATTTCTTATTGACATACTTGATAATGCCGCGCTGGTCCGTGATCGCCACAATAGCAGACTCATCCAGCGCAAACTTTATGTCTGCCAGTTCTTTTACTGAGCGCCTTAATGCTTCCTCGGTAGTGAGTTGGGAATCGCGGGGCTCAGCGGTAAGAGTAAAAGAATTGCTCATCAAGGTTAGGTTTCGCTATCGACCGCCATCGCTGCCCCTTCCAGCTTCTTGAGACGGTATCTTAGCTGATCACGAGAGATCTCCAGTAACTCGGCCGCGCGTGTTTGATTGCCTTCGCTGCGCGCAATTGCCTGCCGCACAAAAGACATTTCAACGTCTTCAAGAGAAATGCCGCTCGCCGGTAGAGGAAATTGCTCCGCCCCCGCAATTGTAGCTATTGAATCGTGCGGTGACGGTTCGCCGGTTAATCCCCGGGGCAGATATTCCATCGTCACCACGTCGCTGTCTTCCAGAATCAAGGCCCGTTCAATAACATTTCTGAGTTCTCGCACGTTCCCTGGCCATTCATACTTGCGAAAAACATTGGCTACTTCCGGGGAAAGTCCGGTAATTTTTTTGCGAAATCTCACTCGCGCACCAATCGTGTCGATATAGTGTGCGGCCAGCAATAGAACGTCGTCTCCTCGTTCCCGCAACGATGGAATGTCAATCTGAATAATAGAAAGACGATAATAAAGATCGAGTCGAAAACGTCCAGACTCACTTTCCGTCTTCAGATCCCGGTTCGAAGCGGCTATGACACGCACATCAAGCGGTATGTCTCTTAAGCCACCTACGCGTCTGAACGCCCCTTCCTCCAATACGCGCAGCAGTTTCGCCTGTAAGGAGAGTTCGAGTTCACCGATTTCGTCGAGCAAGAGAGTTCCCCCCTCTGCTTGCTCGAATAGCCCCTCCTTCCGCATCTTAGCGTCAGTAAAGGCTCCCTTTTCGTACCCAAACAGTTCAGACTCGATCAGTGTAGCGGGTAATGCGGCACAGTTAATGGCGACAAAAGGTCGCTCGGCTCGACGAGAACCATAGTGAATGGCTTTCGCCACTAAATCTTTACCAGTCCCGGACTCTCCTTGCAACAAGACCGACGAGACTTCACTCTCCGCCACTTTCGCCGCAAGGGAGAGCATCTTCTGCATTGCCGGAGAGCGGCCGACAATCTGTTCGAAGGCGAACTGCTGGGCGAGTTCCTTCCGCACCTGATCCACTTCGTGGCGCAGTTGGTGGGCTTCGATCCCATTGCGGATTGTGACGTGCAGTTCTTCGAGATTAATTGGCTTCCCAATAAAGTCGTAGGCTCCCCCCCGGAGCGCCGCAATCGTGTTATCAATCATCACGTTCCCGGTGATCATTATGACAACTGAATCTGATCGCTCCGACTTGATTTGTCGCAGCACATCCAGACCTGAACCATCCGGCAGGTCAATGTCCAGAAGCACGGCAGCCGGGGACTCCGTGGAGAATTGCCTTAGTGCCTCAGCTACACTACCAGCTTCGACGGGCGTATAACTCCAACTTCGGAGGGCTTCGGACAACGTCCAACGAATCGCACGATCGTCGTCAACAACAAGTATTCAGCAACAGCGGAATCAGGAAAGCTTTTAATACTACCAATAGTCACCCAAAACGTTCTCGCGGTAAGGAGTTCCTTCCTTAAAATTAGCGAAATATTGCGGCCAGAGCAAAACTGGCGCGAGATATTTCCCAGCCTCGTAGTCAAATCTCGAGACTATTTTTTAAAAAGCTCCACGTTTTGAGCTCTTTCAGCAAGTTCGTCTTTTTTGGCTCATCACTTGCTCCGAATACGTCGGACAGCTCTTTGGCCTTCCGTCCAAAAGCAGATTCGGGAGGTTTGTAACCAGGTTCAGAAGCAAAATAATGCATTATTGATTCTCTCGAGTCTCCCATCCCATACAGCCAATGCTCAATTTAAACTCCCTAAGACGGCGTCTTAACGAAGGGCTGAACTACCGGCTACGCGACATCGCCGGTGGGCGCTTCGCCTCTCGTTGTGTGCCGACGCAAGCTCTTTTGCTAATGAGTGAGAGGTGCAATGCCCGTTGTATCCATTGCGACATCTGGAAGAATCGCGGGAAAGAAGACTCGCCAACTTTTGATCAGTGGAGCGTTTTCTTAGCGGACCTTCGTAAATGGTTGGGTCCGATTCACGTAGTATTCACGGGGGGTGAGGCGCTCTTAAAGCCCTATACTATTGACCTGCTTAGAATCGCCTCGTCGCTGGGTCTTTATGCGGAATTGTTGACCCACGGGTTTTGGGAGGATCAGGAGAAGATTGAACGGGCGGCACTTGCGCGGCCGGCCCGCATTACCATTTCGTTTGATGGCGTTGGTGCAACCCACAGCCTGATCCGTGGTCGAGATGGCTTCTTCGACAAAACCGAAAAGAGTATTCGCACACTCATCCGCGTTCGTCGAGAGCGACATCTCGCGTTTGCGATTCGTCTCAAGACAGTAATCATGCGGCAGAATCTAGACGATCTTCGGGCGGTTGCCCAATTTGCCGCCCGTCAGGGCCTGGAAGTCCTTTATCAGCCTATTGAACAGAACTACAACACGTCCGAAGATCCCGAATGGTATGAGCACAGCGATACCTGGCCCGTGGATACCGGAAAAGCAATTGCTGCGGTGGAAGAGTTGCGGCAACTGAAGTTGAAAGGTTTCCCGATTGCCAACAGCTTCGCGCAGCTAGAGGCCATAAAACCCTATTTTGCGAACCCGGAAGCCAGCCGGATTGCCACGCAATCTCATGCCGCGCATGAAAAGCGGCTGGTGTGCAGTGCCCTCACCTCCTTACAGATTCAAGCAAATGGCGACGTGAAGGTATGTAACTCCATGCCTCCTGTGGGCAATATTAAGACCGGTGCAATTCAACAAATTTGGGAAACACGACCACATTGGTGGAACGAAGGTTGCTGTCTACAAAGGCGCCTGCGGAAGGATGAAGGATGAAGGCGGAAGGATGAAGGATGAAAGGGAATGTCTAAAGCGTCGTTTTCATTGCAGAAGTTTCGCTTCATCGTTCATCCTTCATCCTTCATCCTTCCGCCTTCATCCTTCATCCTTCATCCTTCATCCTTCATCCTTCCGCCTTCATCCTTGTCAGAGCGCCGCCTCACCGCGTTCCCCGGTACGGATCCGGATCACGTCGTCCATCGAAGTGACAAATATCTTGCCGTCGCCAAACTTTCCCGTTTGCGCTGACTTACTGATGGCACCGACTACCGTATCTTCAAGTTCATCGGGAATAATTATTTCGATCTTCAACTTAGGAATGAAATCAATCTGGTATTCGGCGCCACGATAGGTCTCCGTGTGACCGAGCTGTCGGCCATAGCCTTGCACTTCACTTACGGTCATGCCTTTGACGTCAGCTTCCTGCAAAGCCATCTTTACCGCCGAGAGTAGATGCGGTCTGATTATCGCCTCAATTTTCTTCATCATTTCCTCCGTTTGAGTGGGGTTTAGACCTAAAGTTATGTCGATGCCTCAGGCTGAATCCAACCTGTAGCTGTCTATTTAGCCGGTGCGGAATACATCCCACGCCTCTGTTACTCTCCGTAGCGCGTTCGCTTCGATTGCATGCAATTTCGTGACCGCAAACAGCGGTACCAGCCCTAGACCGCCGACAATCGTCGCTTTAGCACGTTCTCCAGCTCCATGATCCGAGTCTCGGTCAATTTTGACCCGGATGCATCAGTAACGTAAAAAACATCAAGCGCATCGCTCTTTTCGCCAGCAATCCTCGCGCAAACTATGTCAAGTCCAAAACTCGTCAGGGCGTTGGCTATTTTAAAAGCCAGCCCGGTTTCATCAGGGGCCCGCACTTCAACCACTGTTGTCGCCTCGGCAATGTCGTTGTTGCAAACTATCTGGAGCTCGCTGTGATTAACGGGAATGAATGATTTCTTACGACGCGGAGCGTGCCGCGTACGCCAGCGTTCGACAAGCGCGGCGATATCGTGTTGTCCCAGAACCGAGGCGGTCAGAGAGCGCTGAAGACCGCTCCATCGTCTCCTGTCTACAGCCCTTCGAGTGGCGGCTTCTCGCAGAATGAATGTATCGATCGCAATTCCATCTTCACGCGTGTTGACGTCTGCACTGAGAATCTCGACACCATTGGCGGCGAGCGCGCCCGCGAGATGGGCAAAAAGACCCCGCCGATCTCGTGCGCAAATCGTCAACTCAGTTGCTCCTCCTCCCCATTCGCGCCAACTACAAGCCAGGTCTTTGTTATCAAGCTCAGCAATCAGGGCCAGGTGGGTCGCGACTATTTCAGAAGTCGCGACTCGCGTGTATCGCGAAGGCAGCAAGGCAAAATGTCGTTCAATTACACTAACAGGAACCTTGCCGAGCAACGATTCGATCACTTGGTTCTTCACCAAAGCCACCTGGTCTGACGGCTCAAGCTCATTTCCCCCGGCAAGGAATCCTCGTGCCAAATTATAGAGTTCGTGGAGCAAATTGCCCTTCCATTCACTCCAAACGCCTGGACCAACTCCATTCAGATCCGCATAGGTCAGCACGTAAAGCATGTTCAGCAGGTCGAGACTGCCCACTTCGCTGGCGAAGGCAGCTGAGAGCCGATGCTCACCCAGATCTCGTCGCTGTGAGACATGTGCCATGTAAACGTGCTGCCGTACCAGTTGTATTATCTTCTTGGTGCTTTCGGAATCCAGGTGAAGACGCTGGCAAATCGGTTCAGCGATTCTCGCGCCCCGGGGAATGTGTCCGCGGCCGCGACCTTTACCCAGGTCGTGTAACAGCAAGGCGAGGTAAAGCAACGCCACATCCTCAACTTCTGCCAACGCACTTCGCAACGGCGCCCTTTGCGGATCGTTGCTGTTGTGTAGGTCATCGAGCGCCTCGATGGTCCGCAGTGTGTGTTCATCTACGGTGTAGTGGTGGTAGAGATCGTGCTGAATCAAAAAGCTGATGCGACCAAACTCCGGCAAATACCTGCCCAGCACTTCCGTTTCATGCATCAAGCGCAGGGCCGAAGCAACCCGTCCCGGTTGCCGCAAGATAGAGAGGAACGCCTGGGCGGCTTTCTGGGTGTTTCGAAATGCACGATCGATCAATCCCAGATTTCGCCGGATTTCGTCGCGCAGGGCAGGGCTAAAGATGGCTCCCGTCGTTTGGGCATGGGCCAAGGCCTGGAAGAACAAAAAAGGAGCGTTCAGTTTTCCCTTCGGATCGAGAATAATTTTTCCATCTACGATCGAAAACTGTTCATCAAGTTCCTCCCGTTTAGAACGGACGAACCAGCGTCGTCCGCTATCCGGGCGCTCAGTCGCTCGCGCAAACAACAGATCACTGAACTGATGCAGTTCACGCGCATGCCGATAATAATTGCGCATTAATAGTTCCGAAGGCTGCAAATGTGCGGAGCCTACGTAGCCGAGTTTCTGAGCCAACGTCTCTTGCAGATCAAGTGCAAAGTGGTCCGTTTTCCTACCAGTAATCCAGTGGGCGTGATGGCGCAGCCGCAAGAGAAAGTTATAGGATTGCGTTGCCAAATCATGTTGCTGGTTATCGATTAATTCCTGCACGCGCAATTCGGCCAGAGTGCGACAGCCGTAACGAGCGTAAGCAGCCCATAAGGCTGAATGAAGATCGCGCAGGCCTCCCGCGCTCTCTTTGACATTTGGCTCCTGCAGATAGATAACGCCGGTGCGTTTTTGATAACGCTCATCCCGCTCGCGCTGCACGGTTTCAATCAGCGCAGTCCCATTCTTCAATCGTTCGCGTTCAAGTCTGCCCTGGAGACGCTCGGCCAATGAAACCTCGCCAGCTACTAACCGGACCGTCACCAGTGCTGTCTGAAAATGCGGATCACGGCGGGCCGAAGAAATGCACTCTTCAACAGCGAAAGACTTTTGACCGACATTCAAACCAGCGTCCCAGAGCAAATGCAGGCAACGTTCGATTACCTGCCCGGTCTGTTTTGAAAGACGGCCGGAATAGAGAAACAACAGATCGAGATCGGAGAAGGGCGATAGTTCGTTGCGGCCGTATCCGCCGAGCGCCAGAATCGAGAGTCGGCCTAATCGTTCCCCCTCTTTATTGGCGACAATACTATTTGCATGACGCAGTACACTGCCAATGAGTACATCAATGACGAACGTACGCGCACGCGCGGTCCATTCCCCGGTTGCTCCGAGCCGGTCGGCGACCCTGATTCTCTCTTCTTCCAGCCGTAAAAATGACTGTAGTCCTTTAGCGACTTCCGGTATGTTTGAGATCCCAGACTCTTGGGAAAGCCGCTCTAAAGCGTGAGCCAATACTTTTTCACGGTGGCGCTGTTCATAAAACTCGCTAGACAGGCGACGCCGTTTCACCAACATGGCAACTTCAGCTTCGGAGCGATTTGTCCGTAAATGAGAATTACTGTATCTAAACTTTGCCAATTGTCTCTGCTTTTAAGACCCGCAAGAAAGCAGCGGCTGCCGGTGATAGATCGACTCCCCGTCGATGGGCGGTCCAAAGAATGCGATTGTAGGTAAGGCCTCGCACGGGAACTGTAGCCAGCGCGCCACGCTCCAGTTCCTCACGCACACACATTCTGGGGACAAATGCGAGACCGATACGTTTTTGGACAAATCTCTTTATGGTTTCGATGGTCGCCAGTTCCAGGGTGATGTTAAGCGGGGTATGGTGTCGCGCAAATGCTTCAATCACTTTCATGCGCGACCCAGCTTTGACGTTGTGCGCAATGAACGACTCCTTACCCAATTCTTTGATTGTCACGGACTGTTTGCCCACTAGTGGATGTTTGGGGCTCATGATCAGAATCAATTCGTCCTTAAGCACCGGAAAGGCTTCAATTTCCCGATCTGACGGCTCAGAAGCCATCAAAGCAAGATCGACGTTACGATCGAGTAATTCACGTGACAAAAGATCAGAAACATGCCGAAATATCTCGACTCTGACATTTGGAAATTGCTGCCTGAATGCGAGAATCACGTCCGGCAGAAGATAAAGCGAAGTGCTCTCATTAGCTCCAATGCGCACATGCCCTCGCTTCAGACTCTGCAATTCGGAGATAGCACCACTAACCTGATCGCGAAGCGCCAATATTCTTTGCGCGTAATCGTATACCACCTCGCCCGCTTCGGTGAGTGTCGGCGTCTTCTGGGATCTGTCGAGCAGCGATAACTTGAACTCTTCTTCAAGACGACGAATTGCTATGCTGACAGCTGGCTGCGTGCGATAGACTCGATCTGCCGCTTTTGAGAAGCTGCCTTCCTGAATTACCTTCACAAAGTACTCTAGCTGTGCAAGTTCCATTGCAATATCATCATTCTCGATATGAAAAGGTCATTAGCTGAGCTTATTCTTAACTTAAAACAATAAATTTTACAAACCCTGCGCGCAAGGAGTACATTGCCTAATAGCTGGCCAGGCGGCCAGGCCAAAAACTCCTTTGAGCGGGTCATCAACCGATAGTTGATGGCCCGCTGGTTGTGTCTCACAAAGACAAGGTTTAATTTACGCTGGACAGGTTAAATTATGATTCCCGAGCCACTGACGAGCGCCAAAGACCGAGAATTGACTTCGACCGATCGACCCGAAACGCTGCCCACGGGAGCGGGAATTCTTGTGGATGCGCTGGTCCGTGAAGGCGTGACGGCCATTTTTGGCTATCCCGGTGGCGCTGTTCTGCACATCTACGACGAACTCTGGCGCGCCCGCGACCGGCTAACGCACTATCTTGTAAGGCATGAACAAGGCGCGGTTCACATGGCAGAGGGCTATGCTCGGTCAACCGGACGGGTGGGAGTTGTCTTGGTCACCTCCGGACCGGGAGCCACCAATGCCATAACCGGAATCGCCAACGCCTACATGGATTCTACGCCCATCGTCGTAATTACCGGTCAGGTTCCAAAGCACCTGATCGGCACTGATGCATTCCAGGAAGTTGATACCGTTGGAATCACCAGACCGTGCGTTAAACACAACTATCTGGTGCGGGATGTCTGCGACCTGGCGGCCGTGGTACAAGAGGCCTTTCATTTGGCCAAGACTGGAAGGCCCGGTCCGGTTGTGATTGATATACCGAAGGACGTCAGTGCGGAGCGGTGCTATTACTCCCGTCTGGATCACGTCAGTTTTCCCTTTGAGCAGCGCAAGAGCCAACCCTCGCCCGCTTCCATCAAACGCGCCGTGACCGCTATTCTGAAGGCTCGCAGACCAGTTCTGTACGTTGGGGGAGGAATCGTCAACTCCGGGGCATCTGATTCTCTGCGGGTCTTTGCCGAGAGTCTGCAACTTCCAGTGACTCCCACGTTGATGGGCTTGGGGGGCTTCCCGTCCGCACATACGCTTTGCCTGGGAATGTTGGGAATGCATGGCACATACGCCGCCAACATGGCGATTGCCGAAAGCGATTTGATTGTCGCAGTTGGCGTCAGATTTGATGATAGAGTGACTGGCAAGCTTGCTACGTTCGCTCCTCATGCGCGGATAATACATATCGATATCGACCCGGCCAATATTGGCAAAAACGTTGCGCCCCATCTGGCAATCGCTGCCGATGCGGATGAAGCTCTGGCAGCGCTGCAGGAGGAGGCCCAGACACGCGGTCAAAGAGAACTCGCTGGAAGCATCGAGTTTCGCCAGCCATGGTGGCAACAGATAGCCTCCTGGCAAATTCAGCAACCGCTGCGTTTCTCGGGATCGAACGATCAGATCAAGCCGCAAGCCCTGATCCGCGAGCTTCATAATTTGACGGAGGGCGATGCAATTATTACTACCGACGTGGGCCAACATCAAATGTGGGTGGCGCAGTTCTATCCGTTCAAGAGGACCCGTCAACTAATTACCAGTGGCGGTCTCGGCACGATGGGATTCGGTCTGCCCGCCGCGATCGGAGCGCAATTGGCGTTTCCCGGTAAGATGGTAGTGGCGGTCGTCGGCGATGGCGGATTTCAGATGACCAATCAGGAGTTGGCCACAGCGGTGCAGTACAATTTGCCAGTCAAAGTCGTAATTATGAACAATGGTTACCTGGGTATGGTGCGCCAGTGGCAAGAGATGTTTTATGAACGAACCTATTCTGAAGTCGATCTTTCAGTAGCACCGGATTTCGTAAAGCTCGCCGAAGCCTATGGTGCTGCAGCATTCCGCGCCACCCACCCTGATGAGCTTCATGATGTGCTAGCAGCCGGCCTCGCGCACAAGGGTGTGGCAGTGATTGAAATCGCTGTCTCCAAGGAGGAGAATGTATTTCCGATTGTGCCGGCCGGGGCCAGTTCCCGAGATATGATTGTCCACCAGGATGGAGTCTAGGCCCTTCGACTTTAAGAACGGTTGTTTCACCTATTTTTTGTGAAACCACTACGCTTGGCGTCTGCAGCTGTGAAGTTAGGGTTCAGGCGCGACGTCTGAGCGAGCACATCCAAATTGCAAATCACAAATCAAAAACGTCCTATGCGTCATACGTTATCTATTATCGTTGCCGATCAGCCAGGCGAACTTTCACGCATTGTGGGCCTTTTCAGTGCCCGCGGTTTTAATATCGAAACCATCTCGGTGGGTCAGACTCTCGATCCCCAGTGGGCTCGGGTCACGATTGTCACCCGCGGGGAAGATCGCACGATTCAGCAGATTGTGAAGCAGTGCGAGCGACTTGCGCGCGTGCGCGAAGTACACGATGTAACCACTCGGCCACACATCGAACGCGAAATGGCTCTAATTACGATTGATGCGGGTGCTGGTCTGTTGCGGCAGGAGGCGCTAAGTCTCGTGAGCGTATTCCGGGCAAAAGTGGTGGATATCTCTCACCAGCAGATGATCGTTGAAGCTTCCGGCAATAAGGAAAAGGTTGACGCATTTATTGAGTTGCTACGGCCCATTGGCATCAGCGACATCACGCGCACGGGCCATATCGCCATTAATCGCCTGGGAAGCGGTGATAAAGTACTACACACAGAAGAGGCAAATGACGAGGAAGAACCGGTTGCCTCGCTATAACGCCCTTACCAATCGGCCACGTATTTCCCAATTCGAAAGGACATGACAAACCATGAAGGTTTACTACGATAAAGATGCAAACCTCGACGCTCTACGGCAAAAACAGATAGCTGTTATCGGCTATGGAAGTCAGGGCTTTGCTCAAGCAAACAACCTGAAAGAGTCGGGCTGTCAGGTGACGGTCGGTTTACAGTCTGGTAGCGCTTCATGGCCAAAAGCAGAAAAGGCGGGTCTGCGAGTATTGCCAGTCTCCCAGGCCGCCGCGGAAGCCAACATCGTAATGATGCTTGTTCCTGACGAGCTTGCCCCTGATGTCTACGCCAAGGACATAGCTGAGTCGATGACTCCGGGAAAGTATCTGGCCTTCTCCCACGGTTTCTCGATTCATTACAAGTTCATTGAACCGCCTCCGGATGTAAATGTCTTTATGGTTGCGCCAAAAAGTCCGGGACACCTCTTGCGCCACGAATATCAACGAGGCGCCGGTGTTCCCTGCCTTCTGGCGGTTCATCAAGATCCCACGGCTGACACAAAGCAGGTCGGCCTGGCTTACGCCTCCGCCATCGGTGGTGGCCGCGCCGGCATCATTGAAACGACCTTCAGGGAAGAGACTGAGACGGATCTATTTGGTGAGCAGGCAGTTCTTTGCGGAGGGCTGACCTCATTAATTAAAGCCGGATTTGATACGTTGTTAGAAGCCGGCTATTCACCGGAGATGGCCTATTTTGAGTGCCTTCACGAAATGAAATTGATTATCGACCTCATTTATGAGGGGGGCATCTCCGAAATGCGCTATTCGATCTCCAATACGGCACAATATGGTGATATGACGCGCGGGCCGGCCGTGATTAACGATGAGACCAGGAATCGCATGAAGGGATTATTAAGTGAGATACAGTCGGGTGCTTTTGCCCGAGAGTGGATGAAGGAAAATAAGACCGGACGTCGTCGTTTCAATCAACTTGATGCTGAAGCGAGGGAACATCCTATCGAGCGCGTCGGCGCTCAACTGCGTGAGATGATGCCCTGGTTAAAAGCCAATCGGCTGGTTGACAAAGCTACTAACTGAACAGACCTCCACTAGGCATGCCTACCATTCTGAGAAGCCGTTCGATTACAACCGGGATCGAGCGATCTCCCAATCGCGCAATGTTGCGAGCTGTGGGCTTCGGCGACTCTGACTTTGAGAAACCCATCATCGCCGTCGCCAATGCTCACAGCACGATCACGCCCTGCAATTCGGGCTTGAATCTACTCGCTCAACGAGCGGCGGAAACCCTGCGAAATTCCGGGAGCATGCCCCAGCTTTTTGGGACCATCACGGTGAGCGATGGCATTTCCATGGGTACCGAAGGCATGAAATACTCGCTCGTCTCGCGTGAGGTAATCGCAGACTCCATCGAGACAGTTTGCCAGGCCCAGAGTGTGGATGGATTATTGGCAATCGGCGGCTGTGACAAGAATATGCCGGGAGCAATGATTGCCATTGCTCGCCTCAACATTCCGTCGATCTTTGTCTACGGGGGCACTATCAAAGCTGGTCACTATCGCGGTGAGGATCTGACTATCGTCAGCGCGTTTGAGGCGGTCGGCCAATACTACGCTCATAAGATAACTGGTAGCGAACTGTTGGAAGTCGAACGCCGCGCTTGCCCTGGAGCTGGGTCATGCGGAGGCATGTATACGGCGAATACAATGTCTTCGGCAATTGAAGCTCTCGGACTAAGCTTGCCCTATTCCTCAACGATGGCTGCCGAAGACGAGGAGAAGGCGGAGAGTGCCGCGCGGTCCGCAGCAGTATTGTCAGAGGCGGTGAAGCGGCAAATTTTGCCACAACAAATCCTTACAAAGTTGGCGTTTGAAAACGCAATCAGTGTGGTGATGGCGATTGGTGGTTCTACTAACGCCGTGCTGCATTTACTGGCGATCGCCCATTCGGCAAATGTGCCCTTGGAACTAGACGATTTTGAAAGGATTCGCGCGCGCGTACCGGTCCTCTGCGATCTAAAGCCGTCAGGAAAGTACGTGGCAACCGACTTACATAAAGCCGGCGGCATACCGCAAGTTATGAAAATGCTCCTGGTGCACGGCCTTTTGCACGCTGAGGCATTGACGATTTCCGGAGAAACAATTGCTGCAGTATTGGCCGAGGTGCCAAGCGAACCCCGGAAGGATCAGGACGTGATCCGACACTGGGACACCCCGGTTTACTCAGAGGGTCATTTAGCGATCTTGCGAGGTAATCTTGCGCCAGAAGGAGCTGTTGCCAAAATCAGCGGAGTGAAAAATCCTCGAATCACCGGTCCGGCGCGAGTATTCGAGTCGGAGGAATCTTGTCTCCGAGCAATATTGTCCGACAGCATCAAGGCGGGTGATGTGCTCGTGATCCGCTACGAAGGACCCAAAGGCGGCCCGGGGATGCGTGAAATGCTGGCCCCAACCTCGGCCATTATTGGCGCCGGGCTGGGGGATGCGGTGGGGCTTATAACGGATGGTCGTTTTTCAGGGGGGACCTACGGCATGGTTGTGGGCCACGTGGCTCCCGAGGCCGCTGAGGGCGGGACGATCGCGCTGGTCAAAGAAGGGGATCAGATAACCATCGATGCTGAGGCCCGGCTGGTACAACTCAATGTGGCAAAGGAGGAACTTGCGCTCCGGCGTGAGAATTGGCGGCCACCACCTCCCCGCTACAAAACCGGGGTACTGGCCAAATATGCCAAGTTGGTATCAAGCGCCACTTTTGGAGCAGTCACAGATTTGTCATGATCTTCACTCCGGAGGAGTCGAATGTTTAGATCACCCAAGGCAACTTTGGCTTGACGTGGTTCGCTCATGTTCCGTATAGTTTCCGGTGAGTTTTTTAGAAATAGAGCAATGCGTTACACCTATTTTACTTATTTCGCTTTTACGTACCGCTTCTCCGGCGGGGGAGCGGCTTGCGGAATAAGCTTGTGCGCGGGTGATGATTTGAAAGGAATCTAAACAGCGCAAATCTTAGATCTTAGCCAGCCGCAACCACCTGAAAAGGAATGTTGCGGCTGGCTTGTTTTTTGGGTTCCTATGAATTGTTGTTTGCAGAAGGAGTCGAAGTTAAATGACCATCGAAGATTGGCGTACTGAGATAGACGAAGTTGACAGCCAGTTGCTACGGCTGCTCAATCGCCGGGCCCGTCTGGCAGTTAAAGTGGGCGCTGTGAAGAGAGCGGCGAACTTGCCGCTATTTGACCCGGAGCGCGAACAGGAAGTGCTCAACCGGGCAGGTGAACAGAACGATGGTCCGCTGGATAGTCTCGCCATCACAAAGATTTTCCGCCGTATCATTTATGAGTCCCGGCGCGCTGAAGCACTATCTTATGATTCTGCGCCTGCTCACCTGCAAGAGGTTTCGTGATGAACATGGCGAGGCCGCGAGTGGCATTTCAAGGTGAGCGGGGGGCCTTCAGCGAAGAGGCCGCAGTCAAGCTATTAGGAGCTGATGTGCAGTTGGTGCCCTGCGCAACTTTCGAGGAACTCTTTGCTGCCGTTGATGCGGGCCATGCTGACTACGCCCTGGCGCCAATCGAAAACAGTTTAGCCGGCTCAGTCCATCGCACTTACGATCTCCTTTTGCAGAGTACGCTGCACATAACTTCAGAAGTAATTATTCCTATCGCGCATCATTTAATTGGTAACTCACAATCTTCCCTGGAAACAATCTGCGTAGTTGAATCTCATCCGGTCGCGCTGGCGCAGTGCGAAGGTTTTTTCCTGGCGCATCCGCGAATCCGGCGCGTCGCCACGGACGATACTGCAGCGAGTGTACGCCGAGTGATGGAGTCCGGGGATCCGACACGAGCGGCAATTGCCGGAAGCCGTGCCGCGGCGATTTACGGTGGCACAATACTCAGTGAACACCTTGAGGATCACAAGGAAAACTACACGCGGTTCGTGTTGCTGACACCTGAACCTGGCGTGTGCAAAGATGCCAACAAACTCTCGCTGGTCCTTAGATTGTCACACCAGCCCGGCGCGCTGCACAGTGCTCTCGAACCGTTCGCGAATCGCGCCATCGATCTACTCAAGATAGAAAGCCGACCAGTGGTAGGCCAGCCGTGGCAATACAGGTTCTATCTCGATCTCAGCGCGGCCAGCAACGAACCGAAGGTGGCCCAGGCCCTTGCTGAACTTAGGGAACGAGCGGCTGAGGTTCGACTACTTGGTTGTTACCCGGCGGCCCAGGCAAAAACATTAGGAAAACAGATGTAGATTCGCTCAATCGGCAATTCATCATTCACTCAAACCAAACAGTAGTTAGGAGCTCAATCGATGATTATCAGTATGACAGAACATGCAACCGAAACGGAGATTAGGCACGTTGTCGAGCGCATAGAAGCATGCGGTTATCGCGCGCACGTGATACAGGGCGCCGAACGCACAGTAATTGGAGCGGTAGGCAGCAATGAACGAAGGACTGAATTGGAAGCGCTCCGAGCCGCGCCTGGTGTAGAAGAGGTGTTACCTATAACACACCCATTTAAACTTGTGAGCCGTCAAATAAAACCTCACGATACCGTGGTAAAAGCCGGAGGAGTGTTGATTGGAGGACCCGGCATCGTGGTGATGGCAGGTCCCTGTTCGGTTGAATCCCGCGAACAGCTGTTGGAGACCGCTCGGGCAGTCAAAGCTGCGGGTGCTTCGATGCTGCGGGGAGGAGCTTACAAGCCCCGCACTTCTCCCTATGACTTTCAGGGATTGGGGGTCGAAGCCCTTCAGTTACTAAGTGAAGCGCGGGCCGAAACGGGCCTACCGGTAGTCACTGAAGTGATGAGTGAAACCGATGTGGAGGTGATCTCCGAATACGCCGACATGCTGCAGGTAGGCGCCCGCAATATGCAGAATTTTGCACTGCTACGGCGACTCGCCAAGGCAGAACTCCCGGTACTTCTGAAGCGTGGTCCTTCAGCGACTGTTAAAGAATGGCTTTTGGCGGCAGAGTATCTGCTCGCGGGCGGTAACCCAAATGTGGTTTTATGCGAACGCGGTATTAAGACCTTTGAAACCGAATTACGCAATACATTGGATCTGGCTGCGGTAGCTCTTGCCCGGGAGCTTTCTCATTTGCCGGTCATTGTCGATCCATCGCACGGCACAGGCCGGCGGAGCCTGGTGCCAGCCCTTTCCCGAGCAGCTATTGCAGTGGGCGCCGACGGGCTGATTATCGAAGTGCACCGGTGTCCCGAGCGTGCCCTTTCCGATGGACCACAATCGCTCGACTTATCAGACTTTGCAAAACTGATGCAACATCTCCTGGAGCCATTACCTAAGATTGAGGACTTCGCTATGGCGCAAATATGAAACCAGCAGAAAATGGTACATCTGCGACTCCCCACTGGAGCAAAGTTACAGTTGTGGGTTGTGGTCTTGTGGGATCGTCCTTCGCGCTTGCCCTCAGGCAAAAAAAAATGTGCGCCCGTATCGCCGGTTGGGATAAGAACCCCCAGGTGCTGCAGGAAGCGTTAAGACTGGAAATCATTGATGAAATCGATGAAGCTTTTGCCGCTGGCGGTGTGAGTAATGCTGATCTCATCTATCTCGCTACTCCCGTTCGCCAAATTGTGGACTTTCTGCGCAGGTACGGTACGCAAACAAAGTCGGGCTGTATCATTACCGATTCGGGAAGCAGCAAAGTCGATATTTGCCGTGCAGCGAGGGGCCACCTACCCCCGGACAGGTTCTTCGTCGGCGGCCATCCTATGGCTGGCAGCCAGAATTCTGGTCTCACTTACGCACAGGCAAAGCTTTTTGCTGGTGCACCTTATATCCTGACAAACGACAATGCTGAAAACAAAGAGCCGCTCGCTACAATCCAGGAGACCCTTGAAAGTTTGGGCGCAAATGTGAAACTCATGAGCCCGGCAGAACACGATCGGACAATGGCTCTGATTAGTCACTTGCCCCAGCTTCTCTCAAGTGCGCTGGCAGCAGTTGTTGACACTGAATTGGGCGAGGACTCATGGAGGACCCTCGCCGGAAACGGTTATACAGATATGACGCGATTGGCAGGGAGCTCCTGGTCGATTTGGCGCGATATCTTCGCCACAAACGCTACACCAGTAGCGCACGGAATCGATCTATTGCTGCAACGGCTTATTGCTGTGAGGGAAGAGCTAAAAGCGGGTGCTTCAGGTGGAGGTGAGGAACTTCCTGAGACCCGCGGTTTATTTGACCGAGAGCGAAGTTTCTAGCAGCGCCAAGGGCGCGAAGCACTTCTTGCCCGCCGTGGTCTACAATGCGATCAGCTCTCATTAACACCGGGGCTTTAGCCCGGTGGCAAGCGACCGTTTATTGATAGGAAAAACCGTTTCAACGGTTTTCGTGTGGCCCAAGTCCTTGCGGCGTCCCGGAAACCGTTGAAACGGTTTTCCACGATTAAGAAACCACGCCTCCCCACCGGGCTAAAGCTCCGGTGTTAATGAGAAACCATTCGCCTATCTGAACTTTTGAAGCGGCCCCTAAGCCGCGGTGTTAATGAAGTTGATAGGGAATCAAGGCTAAATCAAACACGAAAACGCTGAGCATCAATCTTGTACTTCTTGCTCTTGTAGCCAATGATCCGCTCGGTCGTGTCGAGCAACTTTGCAGCTTTGGCCATGTTACCCCGACCGCTCTTCAGAGCATCTTGAATAAGATCGCTTTCGTAAGCTTCGACCGCGGAAGCTAGCGAGAGTCGAGTCACCGTTCCCGAGCCCTCGGCCGTCTGCAATGTTGGAGGCAGATGATGACCATGAATCACATTGGAATCACAGACAAGCACGGCCCGTTCGATAACGTTCTCGAGTTCCCGAACGTTGCCCGGCCAGTGATAGCTGGTCAGCATGTCTATCGCCGGCGTCGAAATCCGACGAATTCGTTTTCGATGTTCTCGTTCGAACTTTTCCACGAAATGCTCCGCCAGCAGCAGGATATCTGGTTTTCGTTCCCGCAAAGGAGGCATGAATATCGCAAATACATTTAGCCGGTAATAGAGATCTTCCCTGAACTCCCCTTCACCAATTGCCTTTTCCAGGTCCTTGTTGGTGGCCACAATGAGGCGCACATTAACCTTGATTGTTTCAGTGCCTCCTAATCGCTCAAATTCGCGTTCCTGAAGCACTCGCAGGAGTTTTACCTGGGTAGACAAGTTAAGATCCCCAATCTCATCCAGGAAAAGAGTGCCACCATCCGCCAATTCAAAGCGGCCCTTTTTTCGCGCCTGAGCTCCAGTAAATGCCCCTTTTTCATAGCCGAACAGTTCCGACTCGATGAGAGTCTCCGGCAATGCAGCACAACTCACTTTGACGAAGGGCTTACTGGCCCTAAGTGAGTTGTAATGGATCGCGTGAGCGACCATCTCTTTGCCTGTGCCGGACTCGCCCCGCAGTAACACGGTCGTGTTGGTGCGAGCAACCTGTGTGACTTGTTCATACACCTGCCGCATAGGATTGGAGTTGCCAATGATGTGACTGAAGTCGTAACGCTCGCGCAGTTCCTGCTTAAGGTGCGTATTCTCATCAAGTAACCGCTGTTTCTCAGCCTCGATCAGACGTTCGACCTTTAGCGCCTGAGCTACCATCGCCGCTACTACGCTAAGCAGCTTTGTGGTGCGATCAAAGTCGCGCCCTTCCTTGTAGATCAGTTCGGCGCCAATTACTCCCAATGGTTTTCCGCTTACGAGAATAGGAACACACACAAAACTTAACTCATTGCGCCGGGCACTCTTCTCTCGCGCGCTCAACCTATTGAGTAACAAGGGTTCGCGGCTGGTTTGCGGCACGACAATCGGTTTCCCACTCTGAACAACTCGGCCCACTATGCCTTCGCCCATTTTGTAACTGACCCGACGCGCTGCGTCTCCATTCAAACCATAAGTCACTTCGGGGCGTAGTTTGTCAGACTCGGGATCGAGCAGCATCACAAAGCTACGCAGCATGTGGTGATGGCGGCCCAATAGCTCCAGAGCGCGATGCAAACCGCTCTTCAAATTTTGTGTGTCCGCGAGAATCTGTCCTATCTGAAACAGGGTGCCGAGCTTTCGAACCTCAGCGCGCTCTTGCGAGACAAAATCAGAAAGAACTGAGGATATGTTGGTAATATCAGTTGCCATGTTGGTCCCTCAAGAAGTTTTGCGCAAGCGCCGAGTCAAACAAGGTCAAGAAAACTACAGAGACAAAGCAAGCAGTTATTAAGCCGTTCAAAAAAGGCATCGTAGGTAGCCATTCAAGACTTGAGTCAACGCGAAAATTTTTATAACAGAATAAGTTTTTATCGCCATCTTCCGAGCCAAAATGCTGCACAAGGCCCTGCCATGTAGCTACAATTTTGTAGGTTGTGGAAATTAATCCTACAACATTGTCCGCCGGGATTCTTTTCTGTGGCTCATTGCATGACGAAACTCCTGCCTCAAATAACCATTGTAGCAGATATGACAATTTTGTCGTAACCCTTAAAACGTCCTACATGAATGTAGGATGCTGTCTTTGGACAATCCTCTGAAGCTGCCGCTTCCGGCGACTACCGCCTTGTTAAAACCTCTTTACCTAGAGTAAGTTGCGCCCGCCTCTGCTTGGTTTCGGTATCTACATCTTTTGCTGGTACGCGGATTGTTGTGTCGCCAAGCAAACGTAGTGGAGGCCTGATTTTCCTCTTCCCTGAAGTCATTTGAGCAGCAAATGACTGGAAAAAAGGAGGCGCATTTGGCCAGATCTTAAGCCCGATTCCCATGTATAAGAAGGAGCCCGAAAGATGACTGTAAAGCCCGTGGCTAGACTGAGACTAGATCGAAGTTGTGCTGAGGACATTTCCCATCCAACCGCTCTGAGTAAAGAGGGAACCGTTAGCCCTCACAGAAGAGGGGCGAGATGCCTGGTCGTCGTTTCCTTTGTCTGTTTACTTTTGCTGGTTTTGCCAATAGTAGCTCTGGCGGGAGACCCAACTGGCGCCGCGACCGGCGCTGCCAAGGACGTTACCGCAGCTACCAGTGGTGAGCCTACGCTGCAAGAGCTTGCCGCTGAGCTGGGACACACAAAGATCTCGGTGAATTTTGTTTGGACACTAATTGCCGGATTTCTTGTCATGTTTATGCAGGCAGGTTTTGCCCTTGCTGAGACGGGTTTCTGTCGAGCAAAGAATGCGGCCCACACTGTAGCCATGAACTTTATGGTTTATGGTCTCGGCATGACTGGCTTCTGGATTTGTGGCTACGCATTGATGATGGGAGGCGTCAATGCACCGTCGGCTTTTGGTGGTGTGGCTTCGCTGGGCGGCCTCGCCAACATGATTTCTGAATACACCATTAACATTGGCGGCCACGCTCTGGGAATTTTTGGCACCAAGGGGCTTTTCCTTCGTGGGGATTCCTACGACGTCGGAGTTTTCGCCCTGTTTCTCTTTGCCATGGTCTTTATGGACACCGCGGCCACTATTCCCACGGGAGCAATGGCTGAGCGCTGGAAATGGGGCTCCTTCATAGCGTTTGCCTTCTTCATGTCCATGTTCGTTTATCCAATATTTGGCAACTGGGTGTGGGGTGGTGGCTGGCTTGCCCAACTAGGCAGGGAATTCCACCTGGGCCATGGTCACGTGGACTTTGCGGGATCGTCAGTAGTGCACATGGTCGGAGGCGTTGCAGGCCTGGCCGGAGCGATGGTGCTTGGTCCGCGCATCGGCAAATACACCAAGGACGGTAAAGTAAATGCCATACCTGGACACCACATGCCGATGGCGATATTAGGGGTTTTCATTTTGGCCTTTGGCTGGTTTGGATTTAATGCCGGCTCCACAATGTCTGGAACTGACCTACGAATTGGCGTGGTCGCCACCAATACCATGCTGGCTTCGGCGGCCGGAGCTATCGCAGCGATGATCGTCTCTCAGATATGGTTTAAGAAGCCAGACCTCGGCTTGATGGCTAACGGGATGCTCGCCGGACTAGTGGCCATTACTGCCCCGTGTGCCTTCGTTAATAGCTTCGGCGCATACGCTATTGGAGCAATTGCCGGTGTGATCCTGGTCTGCAGCGTCTATTTTGTTGACCACCGAATGAAAGTCGACGACCCGGTGGGCGCCATCAGCGTGCACGGAGTAAATGGTGCGTGGGGCGTGATTTCAGTCGGCCTTTTTGCCGATGGTTCTTACGGCGCCGGCTGGAATGGAGTGGAAGGAACGGTTCGCGGCCTATTTTATGGCGGCGGAGCCAGCCAACTACTGGCAGAGATCGTCGGTACGGTGGCCTGTTTCGTATTTGTCTTCTGCTCGTTTTATGTCTTTTTCAAAATAGTGGGTGCGCTGATAGGTAATCGCGTATCGGCGGAGATTGAGATAGAAGGACTCGACCTGGCAGAAGTCGGCGCGCTGGCCTATCCCGACTTCCAACGCAATACGCCTTTTACGGCCCCGGTAGCGGCCACGGAGTTGTCCGAAGAAAGTGAAACGCCTGAAGCAGCGCCACTCAAGAAAGGCCTTACAGCCATGGCTTCGTCGTAAACGGATCACGGCCACCTTGATAAGGGGTAGGCGGCTGAGAGGTCTCGCGTACGTACCCGCCTACTTCTTATCTGAGGTTGTGATTCCAACCAATAAACATGGCCCACTTGTCCTGGCTTTGGCGGCGCGAGACAAGCAGGCCACTGAGATCGTCCGCAAGAGACGATTGTGGAGACAAGTTACATCATGCTCCTTATTAAATCAATTTTCGGAGTGATAGCCACTCTGACGATAATGGTGATCTGCGGTGTACCCGAAACTTGCGCTCAATCAACATCGGCGAGCGTCGCGGTGGCTACGCGCGTTGCCAAGGAAGGGACGAATGTGCCTACGGTTGAAAAAACCGCTGGGAGCACCACGGAAGCAGAAACGGAGGAACTCCGGCGCCAGATAGCCGCGCTCAAAGAGCGATTGGACAAGCTTGAGGCGCAGCAGATAGGTAGTCAAGCTGCGCCCTCGAACCTACACGCCACGTCTTCTATCGGCGATGGCGCGAGTATCCAGGAGCCGACCACGCAACAGAACCCCTCGAAACCTACGCAGGCGGAAGTCATGGAAAAGGACAAAGGCATGCTTGATTTCTTTAGAAGCGTAGAAATAAGCGGATTTGTAGACGGCTATTACGGCTATAACTTTAATAAGCCCTTCAGCCGCAGAAATCAGTTGCGTAACTTCGACTTTAAGAACAATGAATTTGGACTCAACCTCGCGGAGTTAGTTGTCGAGAGAAAGCCTAGTGAGGACTCGCGCTTCGGATTCCGCCTTGACCTCGATTACGGCCCTGCTACGGACTGGGTCCACTCAGTAGAACCGGGCGGAGGAGAGGTCTATAAGAACGTGCAGCAGGCTTACGGAAGCTTCCTCGCTCCTATCGGGAAGGGCCTTCAAATCGATTTTGGTAAGTTTGTTACCTGGAACGGCGCCGAAGTCATCGAGACCAAGGATAACTGGAACTATACTCGCGGTTTACTCTTCGCTTGGGCGATCCCGTATTACCACTCGGGTGTTCGAGCTACCTACACCGTTAGCAACAAGGTGACGGTGATGGGAGCGGTCGTTAATGGTTGGAACAATGTGGAAGATAACAACGCAGGGAAGACTGTGGGCGTCTCGTTGACAGTGAAGCCGACATCAAAACTCACTCTTATTCAGAACTATACTGGTGGCCCGGAACAGGATGACTCGGTACCTGCGCTCACGGGTCTCAACAGTAAACATTTCTTCCGACACCTCAGTGACACCGTGGCAATCTATAACGTCAACAGAAAACTCTTCCTGATGGGAAATTACGATTACGCAACGGAACGGCAAAGGACAACCGGTGATCGGATCCACTGGCAGGGACTCGCAGCATATTTGCACTTTATGCCGAACGAGAAGTGGGCCTTTACGCCGAGGTTCGAATGGTTTCAAGATCACAACGGATTTGCGACTTGCAGCGAGGATCCCCTTAGCAATTGCACAACCGGGAAGACCTTCAGGGAGATTACTCTAACGGGAGAATACAAATTTGCCAAGAATGTTTTGGGTCGTCTCGAGTTCAGGAACGATTGGGCGAATACGCCGTTTTTCCGCAAGAATATACAGCTTCCGCTCGTGAACCCAGCTTCGGTTCTTTCAAAGAACCAAGCTACGATCACGGCCGGTTTAGTGTTCACGTTCAGCACGCGAGAGCAGTAGGAACTGTTGTTCAAAGGACAATCCCCTCTTTCTCTACTAATAACCTTTTGAGTGCGTTGTTTTGGTCAGGAGGAGCGAGGGTAACTTAATCGTTACGTGTGTTTTCGTGCTTGACGTTTGCCTTGCGTCTGGCGTTGGACAACGAGCCAACAGATTATCCCCGGAAAGGAGAGAGTAAAGACCAGCAGCTAAAATAATTCCTAGAACCGGAGGCCATGGCCGGCTGCCAAGAACCCAAAAGGGTGAGGACAGCCGTTCATGGCTGTTTCGGTGCCTCGTCAAAATACTATTTTCGACTTACGACGTTCTGTTTTCTTACTCCGCCATTTAAGGACAAATACATGAGTGTAAAAGAAGTACTGAAATTCGCCTCAGATGAAAAAGCCCAATATGTCAATGTTCGCTTCACTGACCTGGTGGGCGCCTGGCATCATTTAACGTTCCCCATCGAAGAGCTTTCTGAGAACTCTTTTGAAGAAGGATTCGGCTTCGATGGTTCCAGTCTTCGAGGCTGGGCCTCGATTCACGAATCTGACATGCTGCTGGTGCCGGACGCTTCGCGCTATTGGATCGACGCGTTCATGACCGATAAAACTCTTTGCCTGATCGCTGATGTTGTGGATCCAATCACCAAAGAAGGATATTGGCTTGATCCGCGAGGTGTAGGCCGCCGCGCCGAGAGTTATCTCAGGTTTACAGGTATTGCTGATACTGTCTACTTCGGGCCGGAAGCAGAATTCTTCGTCTTCAGCGAAGCGCGTTTTCAAAACGACCCTCAGGCGGCCGGGTACGCTCTAGACAATTCCGAAGCAATTTGGAACACAAATAACCAGAACGGAAGTGCAAACCTCGGCTACCATATCCGCAATAAAGAGGGCTATGTTCCCCTTCCTCCCCTCGATTCACTCCAGAACTTTCGTAGCGAAGTTGCGAACGAATTAAAGCGAGTCGGTATAAACGTAGAATGCCATCACCACGAAGTTGCGACCGCCGGCCAGTGCGAAATTGACTTTCGCTACTCAACTTTGATCGGCACAGCTGATAATCTCCAACTCTTTAAGTATACCGTTCGCAACGTCAGCAGCCGTCAGGGCAAAAGTGCTACGTTCATGCCCAAACCGCTGTTTGGTGATAACGGAAGCGGCATGCACTGCCATCAGAGCCTCTGGAAGGAAGGCAAACCGCTGTTTGCCGGCGCCGGTTATGCGGGATTGTCGGATCTCGCTCGCTACTACATTGGCGGGCTATTGAAACATGCGCCGGCTGTGGTAGCGTTCGCTGCGCCTACTACTAACAGCTATAAACGACTCGTTCCGGGATTCGAGGCACCCGTTAACCTTGCTTACTCTGCTCGAAATCGCTCTGCCGCGATTCGCATTCCCATGTTCTCCACAAATCCGAAGCTGAAGCGATTGGAGTTTCGACCGCCCGATCCCTCATGTAATCCCTACCTGGCATTTTCAGCGATGCTGCTCGCTGGTCTCGATGGAATCAAGAATCAGATAGACCCCGGTCAACCATTGGACAAAGACATTTATGATCTGTCGCCAGAGGAGCTTAAGGATGTGCCCTCACTGCCCGGCTCACTGGAAGAGTCTCTGCAGGCTTTAGAGGATGATCATCAGTTTCTCTTGAGCGGGAGCGTGTTTACTCCTCAACTGATCGACCGGTGGATCGGCTACAAGCGTGAAAAGGAGATTGCTCCTCTGAGAATGCGTCCGCATCCGCTGGAATTTGGGATGTACTACGACATTTAGGAACAACTTGAGAGTCAAAGAGCAGTGAAATTACTCACCTATGTGGTACTTCGGCACCTATGGATTGTGACCTACAACCGTATTTATGACTGGCAAAGAAAAACAAATTATACAAGGCGGCCTTGCCAGTGTAGATTAGCGTAGACTGGTCGGCGTTTGTCCCTCAGGTCTTGCGCAGCATCCATTACATCGGTGACGTAATGAATTCAGGATCTCTTTTTAATGGCGGTTTTTTGGCGGACTCGGGCATGGCGAAGCCGGCTATGCTGTCTATTTTGGCTGTAAACATTACGCTAATTACTAAGAAGACGCTCCCAACGTGATGGCCTGTGATCAGATCCGCAACGCTCGATCAGGCCATCAACAAAAAAGTTGATGGCCTTTTGAGTCTTCGCCGATTGCTTTTGATTGTCAGCGATGTGGCGAGCGACTTCATCAATCTGACCATTCTCAAGTCGCAAGAGGTCCATATATGGTCGACGCGCCCCTAAAACAGGGCTTATATGATCCGCAAAATGAGCACGACTCTTGCGGTGTGGGTTTTGTTGTCGATCTTAAAGGCCGGCCATCGCATGACATTGTTCAGAAGGCCGTCCAGGTTCTCTTGAATCTTGAACATCGCGGCGCCTGCGGCTGTGAAACCAATACCGGCGACGGCGCGGGTATACTGCTGCAAACCCCTCACCAGTTTCTGGTTAAAGAGTGCGACAAACTGGGGCTGTCGCTCCCTCAGAGTGGGCAATACGGCGTGGGCATGGTTTTCCTGCCAACCGATCCTACAAGTCGACAGGCCTGTGAATCGCAATTGGAGAGAATAGTCGCCGAAGAAGGGCAGTCGCTGCTGGGCTGGCGCACGGTGCCGACCAACAATTCACCAATTGGCCCGACCGCAAGAGCTTCGGAACCTATCGTGAGACAGGTTTTCGTTGGTCGCAGTTCCGACCTAAACGACGATTTGGCGTTCGAGCGCAAGCTTTACATAATCCGCAAACGAGTCGGACGGGCCGTAAAACGCTCCGACCTCCACCAGCGCGGCATGTTTTATATTTGCAGCTTTTCTTATAAGACCCTGATCTACAAGGGGATGTTGACTGCAGGTCAGCTCACCACGTTTTACCCGGACCTGCTTGACCGTTCTGTCAAATCAGCCCTGGCATTGGTCCATTCTCGTTTCAGCACCAACACATTTCCCAGCTGGGCGCGGGCACACCCATATCGGTATCTTGCGCATAATGGCGAAATCAATACTCTACGCGGAAACATCAATTGGATGCGGGCGCGCGAAAGTAAATTTGAATCGAAGCTCTTCGGGTCAGACCTCAATAAGATCATGCCGGTGATCGACGCCGATGGTAGCGATTCAGGCATGTTTGATAACGCACTTGAGATGCTAACCCTCTGTGGCCGCTCATTGCCCCACGCCGTCATGATGATGATTCCTGAGCCCTGGAGCGGTGATGAGTTCATGAGCGAGGAGAAGCGCGCGTTTTACGAGTACCACTCCTGTCTGATGGAGCCCTGGGACGGGCCCGCTTCAATCGCCTTCACCGATGGGCTGCGTATTGGCGCGGTCTTAGATCGAAACGGTTTGCGCCCGTCGAGATACTACATAACCAAAGACAATCTCGTAATTATGGCTTCGGAGGTTGGCGTGCTGGACATTCCTCCCGAGGACATTGTGTTGAAAGGGAGACTTCAGCCAGGTCGTATGTTTCTGGCAGATATCCATCAAGGAAGAGTGGTCGAGGATCATGAGCTTAAATACCAGATTGCCACCGAGCATCCCTATAAACAATGGCTCGACGACAATATGATTAGGCTGGAGGAGCTACCGGATCCTCCGTTTGTACATGAACCAGATCACTCTACTGTTTTGTTGCGTCAGCGAGCCCTGGGATACACGCACGAGGATCTAAAACTCCTGCTGTTACCGATGGCCGGGGCTGCCAATGAGGCGCTCGGCTCGATGGGTACGGATACTCCACTCGCTGTTCTTTCGGACCGTCCTCAGCTCCTCTACAACTATTTCAAACAACTCTTCGCTCAGGTAACCAATCCACCAGTCGACGGCATTCGCGAAGAGCTGATCATGTCGGCTGCCACTACAATTGGTCCTGAGGCAAATATGCTGGAGCCAACGCCTGATTGTGCCCGGCAAATCAGGCTTCCTTCACCCATCCTGACGAACGATGAGGTGGAAAAATTGCGCCTGCTGGGTGATTCAGACGGGCCTTGGGGCAAAGCCGGTTTCAAGTCCATCACCCTACCGATGCTATTTGATGTAGGCGAAGGCGGACGAGGATTAGAGAACGCAATTGACAGTCTCTGTCGCCAATCAAGCGCTGCAATTGGTCATGGTTACGACATCATCATTCTTTCCGATCGTGAGATAAGCCGTGGACGAGCGCCGATTCCCGCCTTGCTGGCAGTGGCAGCGGTCCATCATCACTTGATTCGAACTGGCACGCGGACGCAGGTGGGTTTCGTGATCGAAAGCGCCGAGCCGCGTGAGGTGCACCACTTTGCGTTGCTGCTGGGCTACGGAGCCGCCGCAGTCAATCCGTACCTGGCTTTCGAGACACTGCACGACATGGTGAGGCATGGGCAACTCGCTGGCGTAGAACCCAGCAAGGCGATTGAAAACTATATCAAGGCAGTCAATAAGGGTCTGGTAAAAGTCATTTCAAAAATGGGCATATCGACTATCCAAAGTTATTGCGGAGCGCAGGTATTCGAAGCCCTCGGTCTGAATCAGGATTTCATCGATAAGTACTTCACCTGGACCCCGACCAGCATCGGTGGGGTTGGTATTGAAGTGATTGCCGAAGAAGTAAGGCTGCGTCACGATGCGGCATTCGCGGAAAACAGTATGAACGGCGAGGCGCTCGAACCGGGAGGACACTATCAGTATCGCCAGGATGGCGAGTTTCATCTATTCAATCCTGAAACCATCCACAAATTACAGTATGCCTGTCGCACTAACAGTTATCAGGCTTTCAAGGAATATGCTCAGCTAGTCAACAACCAGGCGCACAAGCTATGCACTTTGCGAGGACTAATGGAGTTGAAATCAAACCGGCGGCCTGTTGCCCTGGACGAGGTTGAACCGGCGACAGCAATTGTCCGGCGATTCAAAACCGGCGCAATGTCCTACGGCTCCATCAGCAAGGAAGCTCACGAAGCGCTGGCCATCGCGATGAACCGCATAGGAGGCAAAAGCAATACCGGAGAAGGCGGCGAAGATCCGGAACGTTATTTTCCCGGACCCAACGGTGACTCGGCCAACAGCGCAATTAAGCAGGTCGCCTCGGGACGATTCGGTGTTACGAGTAACTACCTGGTCAATGCCCAGGAGTTACAGATCAAAATAGCCCAGGGAGCAAAACCAGGCGAGGGTGGTCAGCTTCCCGGGCATAAAGTCTATCCGGCGATTGCAAAGGTTCGTTACTCCACTCCCGGCGTCGGCCTCATTTCTCCTCCCCCACATCACGACATTTACTCGATAGAAGATCTAGCCGAGCTTATTTACGACTTGAAAAATGCCAACCCTCAGGCACGGATCAGCGTCAAGCTTGTAGCCGAGGTTGGCGTGGGAACAATTGCTGCCGGTGTAGCAAAGGCCCACGCGGACGTAGTACTGATTAGCGGTTATGATGGAGGCACCGGCGCTTCACCGCTCACCAGCATCAAGCACGCGGGTGTGCCCTGGGAGCTTGGTCTCGCGGAAACTCATCAGGTTCTACTGCTAAACAATCTTCGCAACCGCATCACAGTTGAAACCGACGGACAGCTTAAGACCGGCCGGGATGTGGTTATCGCCGCTCTACTGGGCGCGGAAGAATTTGGATTTGCCACTGCGCCACTGGTCACGCTGGGTTGCGTCATGATGCGCGTATGCCACTTGAACACCTGCCCGGTGGGTGTCGCCACCCAGGAACCAAAACTCAGAAAAAAGTTTGCCGGCGATCCGCTGCATGTTGTCAATTTCATGTATTTCGTGGCGCAAGAAGTGCGCGAGTTGATGGCCCAACTGGGGTTTCGTACGCTCAACGAGATGGTGGGCCGCACCGAATGCCTGGAAATGCGCGCGGGAGTGGATCATTGGAAAGCCCATGGCCTGGATTTTTCCCGCATTCTGTTTCAACCAGATGTTCCCGCCACCGTTGGCCGCTACTGCCAGATTTCACAGGACCACGGTCTGCAAAAAACACTCGACAATACAACTTTACTCAATCTCTGCCGGCCGGCATTGGAAAGCGGCAGTCGCGTATCGGCATCATTGCCAATTCGCAACATTAACCGCTCCACAGGAACAATCCTGGGAAGTGAGGTGACGAGACGCTTTGGGCCAGATGCCCTCCCTGAGGACACAATTCGCCTGAAGTTCACGGGGTCGGCTGGTCAGAGCTTTGGTGCTTTTGTACCTTCGGGCGTCACGCTTGAACTCGAGGGCGATGCGAATGATTATGTTGGGAAAGGTCTATCAGGTGGCAAAATAATCGTCTATCACTCGAGACAAGCAACCTTTGTTCCCGAGGAGAACGTGATAATCGGCAACGTCGCGTTTTATGGCGCAACGAGTGGCGAGGCCTATATCTCTGGGGTAGCTGGAGAGAGATTCTGCGTGCGTAACAGTGGGGTTAAGGCCGTAGTGGAAGCGCTGGGTGATCACGGTTGTGAGTACATGACTGGCGGTCGCGTGGTGGTGCTGGGAAAAACCGGTCGTAATTTTGCTGCCGGAATGTCCGGTGGCATCGCTTATGTCGTAGATGAGGCAGGTGACTTCTCCAGAAAGTGCAATCAGGAGATGGTGAAGTTAACTGTACTCGAGGAGCCCGAGGAGATCGAAGCTGTTAAGGAGATGATTTTCCGCCATGCCGAGTATACGGGCAGCATTCGGGCAACAGAGATATTGTTGGGATGGGGAGCGTATCAGTCAAAAATAGTGCGAGTGATGCCGAATGACTACCGACGCGTTCTCGAGGCACAGCAACAGATGCGAGACTCCGGCTTAACAGCTGAAGCGGCCGAGATGGCGGCGTTCGAGCTAAACGCTAAAGATCTGGCGCGGCTGGGTGGCAAGTAATTGCCGGTTTCAATATATGGGAAAACCTACGGGCTTCATTGAATACTCCAGGACTCTTCCGGTATTGCGCCAGGCACAAGCGCGTGTTCAAGACTGGAATGAGTTTCATGAGCATATGCCCGAAGACGTTTTGCGCGAACAGGGGGCTCGCTGCATGGATTGCGGAGTGCCATTTTGCCACGCCGGTAAAATAATCGCAGGGATGGCTTCCGGTTGCCCGATTAATAATCTTATCCCTGAATGGAATGATCTTGTTTATCAGGGCAATTGGCATGAAGCTGCCGAACGTCTGTTGCTAACTAACAATTTTCCCGAGTTTACTGGTCGTGTTTGCCCTGCACCGTGTGAAGGCTCTTGCGTGTTGGGCATAAATGAAGATCCAGTAACGATCAAATCAATCGAACGCGCCATTATTGATAAGGCTTTTGCGGAAGGTTGGATAGAACCCCAGCCTCCAGCGGTTAGGACAAACAAGAGGGTGGCCATTATCGGCTCCGGTCCGGCAGGTTTGGCCTGCGCCGCGCAGCTTAACAAAGCGGGACACTGGGTGACGGTATTTGAGCGGGCGGATCGCATCGGTGGCCTGTTGATGTACGGCATTCCCAACATGAAGCTCGACAAACAACTTGTGCAAAGACGAGTTGATTTGATGGCCGCTGAGGGCGTCCGCTTCGTTACTAATTCTCGGCTAGGTGAGGATCACTCTGTAAGCCAACTGCGCGAAGAGTTTGACGCAATCGTGCTGTGTATCGGAGCAACTAAACCTCGCGACTTGAATATTGAGGGCAGAAACTCAAAAGGCGTTCACCTTGCCATGGAGTTTTTGCACGCTAACACAAAGAGCCTACTCGATAGCGATCAAGCAGATGGTAATTATTTGTCCGCAGAGGGTAAGGACGTAATCGTTATTGGCGGCGGCGATACCGGCACTGATTGCGTCGGCACAGCCATGCGGCACAATTGTCGCAGTCTGGCGCAGTTTGAAATTCTGCCACGTCCCCCGGAGAGTCGCGCTCCGGATAATCCCTGGCCCCAATGGCCAAAGGTTTACCAGCTCGACTATGGCCAGGAAGAAGCAGCAAGTCGTTTTGGTGACGACCCGCGTCGTTACTGCGTTATGAGTAAGAGCTTTGTCTCAAATGAGGAGGGAGAAATAGCCGGAGTTCATACTATAGAAATCGTTTGGGACAGTGCGAACGGTAGAACAAAACCTAGAGAAGTGCCTGGAACTGAGAAGTTTTGGCCAGCTCAATTGATCCTCCTGGCTTTGGGCTTCTTAGGTCCAGAAAATGGTGGTTTATTAGCTCAGCTGGGAGTTCAGACGAACGACCGCGGTACAATCTCGATCGACGAAAACAGGATGACCAATGTACCGGCTGTTTTTGCCGCTGGGGACGCCGCACGGGGCCAGTCTCTGGTAGTCTGGGCCATAGCTGATGGTCGCCATGCAGCAGTATGTGTGGACAGATATCTTATGGAACGAAGCAATGTCTTGCAGGAGGCTACGCCTCGTGAGGGTTTCAACAGGGTTCCTTCCCTGACCTCGGCCATAAAAATGGAAGCCGCGGTGGTCGGCACAGTAACCGACTGAAACGCAAGTTCTGCAGGGGTAATGGAGGCATTCATTGGCGTTTGATCAAACAAGCTGGGTTTGGATGAATGGCGCAGTCATTCCCTGGAGTGCTGCCACTACGCATGTTTCTTCGCATGCCCTCCACTATGGCAGTGGAGTTTTCGAAGGCATAAGGTGTTATGAAACTGAAGATGGCCCTGCACTATTCAGGCTGGACGCTCACCTCCAACGGCTTTATGCATCGGCCGCAGTGTACGGTCTGGAAATTCCCTACACGCAGAATGAACTTGCAGCCGCGATTTTGGAGCTGGTGCGAAAAAATGGCTTTGATAGTTGTTATATTCGGCCCTTGTGCTATTACGGGAGTGATGGGCTCGGTGTCCACCCGCGCAATTGCCCAGTCGAAGCCGTGATTCTTGCCTGGCCGTGGGCAGCTTATCTGGGTGCCGAATCACTCGAGAAGGGCGTCAGGATAACAGTTTCACCCTGGCAGAAGTTTCATTCGCGGATGATGCCAACCACTGCCAAAGCTACCGGTCAGTATCTCAACTCCATGTTGGCAGTACGCGATGCGGCCGATCGGGGATATGACGAGGCTTTACTGTTGGATGCGACAGGGCATATTGCGGAAGGGTCGGGCGAGAATCTATTCCTGGTACGAGGCCGCGAGATTATCACGAACGACGAACGTCACTCGATCCTGCTCGGGATCACCCGCGATTCAGTGCTGACAATTGCAGCGGATCTCGGTTACACGGTGTCGGCCAGGGCGCTGCAAATTGAAGATCTGCTTGCCGCAGATGAGGCATTCTTCACCGGAACTGCTGCTGAGGTGACTCCCATACGCGAACTTGATGGCGCGGTGATTGGAACCGGACATCGTGGCCCCGTTACTGAAGAAATTCAGAGAACTTTCTTCTCAATTACGACGGGCCGGAATGATCGCTACCGGAATTGGCTCCAGCCGGTCACGGAACCGGTGGTCACCAAGGCCTAAACATTTATGACACTTTCTCGCTTGTTTTACGGACAACTACAGAACCAAATATGTCTAAGCACATAGAAATCTACGATACAACATTACGCGACGGCGCCCAGGGCGAGGGCGTGAATTTTTCGGTCGAGGATAAGTGTCGCATTGCCGTGCAACTCGATGAATTGGGTATAGATTTTATCGAAGGTGGTTGGCCCGGCTCCAATCCGCGTGATATGGCTTTTTTCGAACGCGCCCGGTTGTTTGAACTGCAGGACGCCCAAATCGCGGCATTCGGAGCCACGCGGCGGAAGGGTCTATCGTGTGACCAGGACAAAAGCCTGCAAGCATTGCTGGAAGCCGAGACACCGGTAGTTACTATCTTCGGCAAATCCTGGATCCTGCACGTGATCGAGGCCTTGCAAACGAGTCGTGATGAGAACCTGGACATGATTCAGGATTCAGTACGTTATCTTGCCGAACGCGTGCCGCTGGTAATCTATGATGCGGAACATTTCTTCGATGGCTACCGCTCAGATGCCGAATATGCCCTTTTGACATTAAAGGCCGCAGCCGAAGGCAAGCCGCACCGTATCGTCCTGTGCGACACGAATGGCGGCTCACTTCCTGATGACATTGCACGGATCACTCGCGAAGTTGCCCAGCAAATATCAGTGCCACTCGGCATTCATTGCCACAACGATGGAGAGCTGGCAGTGGCAAATTCGCTGGCCGCAGTCTCTGGTGGCGCCATGCATGTGCAGGGAACAATCAACGGCTATGGGGAGCGTTGTGGTAACGCAAACCTCTGTTCGGTGATTCCTAATCTTGAATTGAAGATTGGCTGCGACGCCATTGGACCAGCAGGTTTATCGAAGTTACGTGAAACAGCCCGCTTCGTTAGTGAAATTGCTAATCTGTCCTTGTATTCTCGCGCTGCTTTTGTCGGCGACAGCGCTTTCGCGCATAAAGGTGGCGTTCACGTCTCGGCCGTCGAACGCAATCCCGAAACTTACGAGCACATCCCTCCGGAACGAGTTGGTAATCGACGGCGGGTCCTGGTTTCTGATCTGGCAGGACGGGCCAACCTGCTGGCCAAAGCCAGAAAGCTGGAACTGGACTTCGAGGAAGAGCAGCATGTGTTGGCCGAATTGAAACGACTCGAACATGATGGTTATGAGTTTGAGGCAGCTGATGCCAGCTTTGAACTGCTCATTCATCGGCTACGCGGCAATCATCAACCCTATTTTCAACTTTTGGGATTTCGCGTGATCGATGAACATCGCGGCGCCCTGATGCCGATGAGCGAAGCAACCGTCAAGGTGAAGGTGGGCGATCTTGTTGAGCATACGGCAGCCAGTGGAACCGGACCAGTCAACGCCTTGGATCATGCGTTACGTCGAGGTTTGGAAAAATTTTATCCAGTGCTCGCCAATGTGGAACTGGTAGATTATAAGGTTCGAGTTATTACCGGCAGCCTCTCAGGCACCGCCAGCCTGGTCCGAGTATTAATATTTTCTACCGACGGACATTCACAATGGGGTACCGTGGGTCTTTCGGCCAATATCGTGGAAGCAAGTTGGCGTGCACTTGTCGATTCTGTTGAATACAAGCTGCTAAAGGATGGGGTGGCGCCACAGACGACTGCCTCGCTGGAAACCCCGGACTTAACTTTTCAAGGCAAGTGAGAGGTCGTTATTCTCCTGGTCACGGAAGCGGTTTAACTTTCCCGAGCCAGTGCTCCACTGCCAGGTAGGTTACTGATCCGCTCATCTTCAGTTACGCCCGTTTACCCCCTGAGTCCCCCTCTTGATTTAGATTTTCTTCCATTTCTTATTCATTGTCGAAAGATTCTGAAATAACCTCCGGACTATGTTTCTAATTGGAATCAAACCAGGTCTGGCCTTCGTGCTATTCGCATGTGTGATTCTTGCTGTATTTCGACCGTTTCTCGGAAAGTCCACCCCGGTCCGTCAGATGGAGAAGCTTGGGCGCGGTATTGTGGCTGTTAACCAGGGTGACGGCAAAATATTTATTGGCTGGCGAATGCTTGGTACCGATCCGGACTCTATCGCCTTTAACATTTATCGTCTCACGGACAACCACAAGCCAATCAAACTTAACAGCGAACCAATTAAGGCAACGACCAATTTTATCGACACCAAGGCTGACCTATCCAAAGCAAACGCCTATTTTGTTAAGGCCATACTGAGCGGCCGGGAACAGGAAGCAAGCCGGCCTTTCAACTTGCCGGCAAATTCGCCAGCCAAACCGTATCTATCTGTCCCGCTTCAGACCCCGCAGGGTTACACTCCAAACGATGCTTCAGTCGGAGATCTTGATGCTGACGGCGAGTATGAAATCATTCTTCATATGGCCGGGCGAGGGCACGATAATTCACAGGCAGGACTTACTGATCCACCGATTCTGCAAGCCTACAAATTGGATGGCACGCTCTTATGGACCATTCACCTGGGAAAAAATATTCGCGAAGGAGCGCACTACACACAGTTCATGGTGTACGACCTGGACGGTGATGGCAGAGCCGAGATTGCCTGCAAAACGGCCGATGGTACTGTGGACGGCAAAGGCAAAGTGATTGGTGACCCGAATGCTGATTACCGCAATCCGGCCGGTTCGGTAGCCATTACTCGCGACCGTCAGGGCGCTGAAAGACAGCACAATACCGCAGGATACATTCTCGCCGGACCAGAATATCTCACAATCTTTGACGGGTGGACCGGCGCTGAACTCGCTACGACCAATTACATACCTCCGCGCCATCCCACAAAGCTCAATCCTACAAGTGAAGAGCTGAGTGCTATTTGGGGGGATGGCTACGGTAATCGCGTCGATCGGTTTCTCGCATGTATTGCATATCTGGACGGTGAGCGGCCCAGCCTGGTGACTGCTCGTGGGTACTATACGAGGACGGTGTTGGCTGCCTGGAACTGGCGAGACGGAAAGCTCAACCGTGTTTGGACCTTCGATAGTGACGATGGCACGCCTGGTAACCAGTCTTTCAGAGGCCAGGGAAACCACAATCTCAGTGTTGGTGATGTCGATGGCGACAGCAAAGATGAGATCGTATATGGGGCCTGTACTATAGATGATAACGGTAAGGGTCTCTACGCAACAGGGCTGGGCCATGGAGATGCCCTGCATCTTTCAGATTTAGATCCCGACCGGCCGGGTCTCGAGGTATTTGATATTCAGGAACGCTTTGATGATGCGGGAGCAAATTTTCGCGATGCGCGCACCGGCACGGTGATTTGGAAGAAGCCTTCGATAAAGGCTGGTGCTGATGGCGAAGGTCCCGGACGAGGGTTGGCCCTGGATATAGACCCACGCTACAAGGGTTACGAAAGTTGGGTGAAGGGAGCTGGGGTAACCGGTCTGTTCAACGCCAAAGGCGAAAAAATTTCCGAGACGACGCCGCGCTCGTGCAATTTTGGCGTGTTCTGGGATGGAGACGTGCTCAGTGAATTGCTTGATCGCAACAGCATTTCCAAGTGGAATTGGAACGATGCTACGGAGACCACTCTGCTTGTCGCGGAGGGTTGCACTGCCAATAATGGAACTAAAGCAACCCCAGCTTTGAGCGCCGACATTCTCGGTGACTGGAGGGAAGAGGTGATCTGGAGAACGCTCGACAATAAGGAGTTGCGCATCTATACAACCACTATGCCTACGGAGCAGCGTTTCTACACCTTCATGCACGACCCTCAATACCGTTTAAGTATCGCCTGGCAGAATGTAGCTTACAATCAACCTCCTCATACCAGCTTCTATATCGGAGAAGGTATGACCAAGCCGCCCCGACCGGCGATCACTACGCACTAGAGGGGATAGGAGGCAGGCGGCAGACGGCAGAAGAAGGTGGCAGGAGCCGGATCTAGCCCTCAACCCCAGCAGCCTCTTAGGTCAGGAAGATTAATTTGCAGGTTAGGAAGGTGGACCCTGTCCCTGCCTCAACTTGGCTGCCTGCCTCCTGCTCCTGCCGTCTGCCACCTGATTCCTGCCTCCTCCTCCTGCCTAGCCGGGCGATTCCCATTGGCCCGATGAGGCCGAACGGAATATGGCATCAATCACTGCCATATTTCTGATAGCGTCTTCCAGGGGAATAGGTTGTTCCGAATTTTCGCGAATTGCCTGTGAGAAGAGATCACCCTGAATGGTGTACTGGTTACACGCAGGATACTCCTGCACTTCCACCCCCGCTCCAAAAAAGTCTGAACCATCGTCGATTAAAATACGACCGGACCAGTCGGCCGGCGCATTGAAGGGAATCTCGACTTCAATCCGGCCCCGGGTACCAAAAAATTGCATGCGTTGATAGGGAACTAATTGAGTGCTGCAAGAGAAGATCGACTGCCCACTGGGAAACTTGAGCGTGCCACTAGTCAAACGATCTGTACCGAACTCGGGATCTCTCTCGATCAACCCCAGCACGAGGGTTGGCTCTTCGTTAAAAATGAATCGCGATAGCGTAATCGGATAGCAACCAATGTCCATTAATCCTCCACCGCCAATGTCAGGCTGATTACGGACATTATGAGGATCGCGATTGAAATAACTGAAGAAACCGACAATGGAACGGAGTTCACCAATGCGTCCTGAGGCCACAAGATCGCGAACAGCAAGCCAGCGTGGATGAGTGCGTACCATGAAGGCCTCTTGAATTTTCACGCCGGTATGATCGCGTGTCGTGAGTAAGGTTTCTGCTTCGCGCGTATTAAGGGCAATTGGCTTTTCACAGAGGACATGTTTCCCCGCTTCCGCAGCTTTGATGGTCCACGGCACGTGCAAATGATTCGGCAGGGGGTTGTAAATTGCCTCGATTTCAGGATCGGCGAGCAGCTCTTCGTAAGAACCATACGCCTTCGCTAGCTTGAGCGAGTCAGCCGTCTTCCGGGCTTTATGTAAGTCTCTGGAAGCAATGGCCGCGATTTCAGACCAACTCCCTTGTTGCATTGCAGGTATAACCTGCTTAACGGCGATGTTCGCCGCTCCGAGGACTCCCCAACGCACTTTACTATTCATTGTTTTTGCCTGGATCGGTTGCTTACTAAACGCCAATGAGTTCAACGGGCGAACTTATGGAGCCGTAACCAGGCCGCGCAGCGTTCCGGCCAGGTGGAAAGTATTGGGTCTTTGGTTCCTAACCCGAAGCCGTGTGGTCCCTGTTCATACAAATGGAATTCGAAAGGCACCCCTGCTTTGCGCAAGGCCATCACGAATTCCAGGCTGTTTTCAACGGGCACAGTCTTATCCGTCATTGTGTGGACCAGAAAGGCTGGCGGGGTTTCTTTAGTTACCTGCAATTCGTTGGAAAGTAGTCTGGCCAGGTCAGCAGAGGGATTGGGCCCCAGGAGATTAGTTCTGGAGCCGACGTGGGCCCGATCCAGCATGGTGATTACCGGATAGATCAAAATCATCAAGTCGGGCCTGGAACTGAGGCGTTCGATGCGATCGGGAGCATCGGCCTTACCAGAATCGAAGTGTGTTCCCGCCGTGGCGGCCAGATGTCCGCCGGCAGAAAATCCCAAAACACCAACTCGTTGGGGATCAATACCCCATTCCACAGACTGCGAACGCACCAGGCGAATGGCTCGGGCAGCATCATTTAGCGGCGCCGGATGATGATAGCGCGGACCAAGACGATATTTCAGTACAAAAGCGTTTATGCCTAATGTATTGAGCCATTCGGCGACCGGCCGTCCTTCGTGGTCCGCCAAGTGTGTGTAACCTCCCCCAGGGAATACTATGACTGCAGCGCCTGTTGCTCTTTCTTTAGGGACTATAAAGGGCGTCAGGGTTGGGATGTCTTCCGCCTCCTTACCAACCGCGCCCGGTGCACCATCGGGCCAGAGAACAATCGGGATCTCGCTGGTTTGGACCATAGACGTACCAGAAAACAAGAACAAAATCAGCACTGGCAAAGTAATCGATGACAGCCGCTTCCCCATATGAATCCGAAATTCTTTCTCGGCCATGGTGCTGCCTCCATGATAGGTAAATTACCAGCTTTATTACTGACGCCTGATATTATCTCGTGCCTTGTGAATGAGTCTACTTACCTCTGGAGGTCCATTATCTAATGAGTGATGAAGCAAAACTAGTGCTGGTGCCTTTGCTGATTTTCACTGGTATCATTAGAACTTCGGCTCATCAATCAAGGACTCTTCCACGATATCTCGCAGAAGATCCATTTCGCACGTTTGCAAAGAAGGAGACCGTAAATGCTCACAAATAGAGATTTGATAATCGCGATACTGGCGGTGAGTACGACGTTAGGGCTCACCGCGCTCGGTCAGTCTGGTCGTCCTCTCATGGGTTCCTCAATATTTGATTGGAATAGCCTCGAAGCAAAGCCAACCAAGGTTGGTGCCCGCCGCGATGTGTTCCAGACACCAACAGCGACTCTGGATGAACTGGAATGCCACATCACAACGCTCAATTCCGGCGAGATTCCTCATCCACCTCACCAGCACCCAGACGAGGAGTTGATAATCATGAAAGAAGGAACTGTGGAAGTACAGCAGGGTGATGCAAAACCCAAACTGGCAGGACCGGGATCGATCATCTTTGAGGCATCAAATCAGATGCATGGGATGCGAAACGTTGGGAAAACTGTGGCGACGTACTATGTCATCAGATGGAAGTCCCCTGGTTCCTTTAAAAATACGCCCAAGCAGTAAGACAGCACAGTTAAGCCGCAGATGAACGCAGATAAATGCGGATAATAAACAAATAAGGGGAAGTTGCGTGATGCCCTTATCAGTCTATCCGCGTTCATCTGCGGCTTCTTGAGTTAATGGTGGACCTCCAACAATCAAAGCTATGAAATTCGTCGGCGTCTTGGGTGGCGGGAATATCAGCGAAACTCACGCTCGGGCGGTGCACGAGATTGAGGGTTTGCAGGTCACCGCTTTCTGTGGTGACAATCCCCAAAGAATAACGCGTCTAGCTAATCTCTATGGCGGCAGTGGCTATTCAGATCTGTCGGAGTTCTTAACTCATGACCCGATGGACCTGGTACTGATCGGTAGTCCTTCAGGACTGCACGCAGAACAGGGCACGGCAGCAGCCCGTCGCGGTTTACATGTACTGGTGGAGAAACCGATTGACATTACCCCTGCGCGTGCGGAGGCACTCATCTCAGCCTGTTCGCAATCCGGCGTTAAGCTGGGTGTATTCTTTCAGGATCGAACAGCGCCAGATATTCTGAAGCTGCGGTCTTTGATACAGGCGGGCACGCTAGGCAGGCCGATTCTCGTGAGCGCTCGGGTGAAGTGGTATCGTCCGCCTGAGTATTACCGCAATTCCAGATGGCGGGGTACCTGGAAACTGGATGGTGGCGGAGCGCTGATGAATCAGGGAATACATACTGTCGATCTACTACTGTGGCTAATGGGCGACATAGTCCGAGTACAAGCGAAAACCGTCACCGCGCTTCATTCAATTGAGACTGAAGACACGGTGGTGGCGACGCTGGAGTTTGCTAACGGTGCCGTCGGAACTCTTGAGGCGGCCACTTCCGTCTATCCAGGTTTTCCCAGACGAATCGAGATGACTGGCTCTGAGGGCACAATCATTCTCGAAGGTGATCGGATTGTTTCGGCTGACTTGCATGAAAAACTCGCCGAATGGTCGCCGTGCGAGGGGAAAGACTCCGATGTCCGCTCAACGTCGCCAGTTATTTCGGATGTAGGCGGCCACGAAAGAATTTTGCGGGATTTCGTGAACGCTATAGAGAGAGATGAAACACCGCTCTGTGATGGATCTGAAGGTCGACGAAGCGTGGCGTTGGTCCAGGCAATTTACGAATCCGCTCGTTCAGGCGGGCCCGTGATCATAAGTTGACCGTTATGCGGTGCTGTAGGGGCGTCCCTCCGTGGGCGCCCCCTCCGTTGGCAAGGCGGGTCAACGGTTCGCAGAAAAGGGGGGCCCACGGAGGGGCGTCCCTACGATACGCAAGCAATGGAAGGACTCTTTGTTTGTTGAAAGCATTTTCGAAAAATTCAGTTACAAAAAGGCTGGGCCTTGCGGTCATTCTCCTGCTGGTTACTGCCGGGTTTGCCCTGCGAGTGCCGGCCCAGACGACGTCACCTTCGGCGTCAGCTGCGATTCCTCTGACTAACCGGCAATTGCCGACGCTGTTTGTAATCGGCGACTCCACCGCTAACAACAACGCGAATGGTGCTCGCGGCTGGGCAGACCCTCTCGTGGAATTTTTCGAGCCCACAAAGGTCAAGGTGGTCAACTGTGCTCGCGCCGGTCGTAGCAGTCGCACATTCATTACAGAGGGACTGTGGGACAAGGTCCTAACTGAAATGAAAGCGGGCGACTTTGTGCTCATACAATTTGGTCATAACGATGGTGGTCCTCTTAATACCGACCGTGCGCGCGGCTCGCTGCCAGGCATGGGCGAGGAGACTAAAGAAGTTGCCATGCCGAAAGGTAACCTAGAGGTCGTGCAGACCTATGGCTGGTATTTGCGGAAGTTGATCGCTGATGCTCGCGCTCGCGAAGTCACTCCCATTCTGCTGTCGCTGACGGTAAGAAACATCTGGCAGGATGGAAAAGTCGAACGCGGTCCGGGAAAGTTTGGTCAATGGGCCAAGGAAGTCGCCACAACTCAGAACGTTGCCTTTATAGACCTCACGACAATCGTCGCCAACGAGTACGAGAAGTTGGGACCCGAGAATGTGAAGGAATTATTTGCCGCCGATCACACCCACACCAGTCCCAAGGGGGCCGAACTGAATGCCGCATCAGTTGTGGCCGGGGTCAAAGGCCTCAAAAACATAGCCGTGCTCGATTATCTGAGTGACAAAGGGAGAGCAGTTGAAGCCCGAGCCGAACAAGCTAGTTCGGTGACGCGACGTCCGCTGCCAGAACCCGCCAATCCCAAGCTACCCACGCTTTTTCTTATTGGTGATTCCACCGTGAGAAACGGCCAGGGGGCTGGTGCTAACGGTCAGTGGGGCTGGGGTGAGCCACTCGTAGCTTATTTTGACGCAAATAAGATCAACGTCGTAAATCGGGCTGTTGGCGGCTTGAGCAGTCGCACCTATCTGACGTTGGGTCACTGGGAGCGAGTAATGGCCATGCTAAAACATGGTGACTTCGTTGTCATGCAATTTGGCCATAATGACAGTGGGCCTGTAAATGATAACTCTCGGGCGCGCGGTACCATTAAGGGCACAGGTGAAGATATTCAAGAGATAGACAATATGCTCACGCGTAAACAGGAGGTGGTTCATACCTATGGTTGGTACCTGAGGAAATTCATTGCGGACAGTGAGAGCAAGGGCGCCACGCCAATTGTTTGCTCGCCCGTTCCGCGCAAGATTTGGAAAGATAATCAGGTGGTTCGCAATTCCCAGGACTACGGAAAGTGGGCCATGGAAGTAGCGAGAGACACTAAAGTGGGTTTTGTTGATTTAAATGAAATAATCGCCCGTAAATATGATGAACTTGGACCGGCAAAGGTTGAACCACTGTTCGCTGATCCCCATACCCACACCAGTATGGCCGGCGCAGAATTGAATGCAGCTTCGGTCGTCGCGGGATTAAAGGCATTGAAGAACAATCCACTGGGCCGTTATTTATCGACGAAAGGTAAAACAGTTAAGAAGGCGCGAGATCAGGTCATCAGTACCTTTCAGGATAAACGTGTCTCTGACAAATTCCGCGTGGCTTGTAAAGAATGAGGCAAAGCAGAAAATTTGGAAGAAGAAAAGCTATTGATTAAATACTCTTCAGCGGCGACCTCGAGCGCGCCACCGAGCCCCGCTCCTCGGGGCTCCCCCGACTCAACTGACCAGCCGGCTAACTTTCCTGCCATGCTCTGGCCCACTGCCCCACGCAGAGAGGCCTGGATAAACTTCCAGCCATAGACCACACGACCGGAAACGATTACGCGTGGGACGCCGAGACCGGTGATTACATTACCAATGCCAATGCCCAAATATTCCCCAATGCGCTCGAGCGTTCGTTGGGCTCTGATTTCTCCCGTTTCTGCCCGCGCCACTATCTCCAGATAGCGAGGAGCTCTCATCCCTCCCAGCTGTATGCGATCTCCCATGTAAAGGGCCGAGGCCGCTGATGCCGAAGCGTACGCCTCCCAACAGCCACGATTCCCGCACACACAGGGTTTGCCGCCAGCCACAATCGTCATGTGCCCGAATTCACCCGCGAGCCCCTCTCCATGATCGGTGCCGCGATACACTTCGCCAGCGATCACCAAGCCCACGCCAATTCCGGTTCCCGATCTCACAAGAATGAAGTTGTTCAGAGAGCCGTCCACGGTATCAGGTAACCTCAGCCGTGCTTCATACATTGCGGCTGCAGTAGCATCGTTTTCAACAACCACCGGTATCAATTCAGCAGCATCGATCGCGCCAGTGTTCGCAAATCGTAACGAGTCGGCAATGGCTACATCACGCCAACCCAGCCGAGGCGCATAGAGTAGTTTGCGGCGGTACGAATCCGTTGGCCCAGGGACGGTAATGGCGATCATCCGGAGCGGCCTTCCCGAAACTTTGGCGCGTAATCTTTCAATACTCGCGCGCACAAGTCTCAGTGCGTTCAGGTAGTCGGCAGGTGTTTCAAAATCTTCCTCGGCCAGGATCTCACCAGCTAACGTGGTAATGCCAACTTGCGAGCCTCGCACGCCGATATTCACGCCCACAAACAAGCCCTGCTCGCCACGTAGAGTCAAGCCAACAGGCGGCCGGCCAACGGTGCGGCCGGTACGAGAGGACCTTTGGCCGCTCTCTTCCCGCACGAGCCCTGCAGCGATCAACGGTCGCGTGAGCTCCGTGATAACACTGCGCCTGACTCCGAAACGGCGGGCAATTTCCACGCGTGAGATGGGCTGGGCGGCGCGTAGAAGTCTCAGGAGCATGCGACTCATCTTGGCCGCCTGTAACAGCGAACTGGCCTCCGACTGAGAAGAGTCATCGGCCGAAACTGGAACACCTTCACGGGAGGGATTAGCGGGGCCTGCTGAACCTTCAGGTGCACGGTTCGAAGTCGGTTCAAGATCTCTATTGCCAAATTTGCGCAGAGCCAGTTGACGACCGGCAGAGTTTGGGACATATCCCAGTTGCGCTATAGCTTGCTCTACTCGTGCCTGAGTAGCGAGAGTTATGCGGCGGGTTTTGTTTACTACGTGGGAGACAGTTGCAACTGAGACCCCGGCAAGTGCTGCAACGTCTCTTAAAGTGGGCATGAAAAATATCTCTGGGATTCCATATAGAATTGTTCTGATGAATAAGTGTTGCCGCGACGGAGAGTAGTTTATGGAATCTGCATGTCAGGTATGTTACGCCTAAGGCGCCGAACCGCTGAAATTCCTCATTGTCCGAACAACAACATCAAAGGCTTAATTTTAACTCGATCTTGCGCAAACAGCGAGCGACCGCTGTTGTGGGTGTTGTGGGTAGTGCTCCGTTAGTGTGTTGCTGGCCTGAAAAAGTCTTATTGATCGATCCCGCCCGTTTCTGATATACCTTAGAGTACATAACGCGACAGACCATCGAGCGTCTGCCGCCTCACCCGGTAAGACAGGAGATTTTATCCTACCTGATAGAGAACCCTTCTAACCCCTAAAAACGAAAAAGGCCGGGCTCTAATCCCGACGCTTTTTCAGAAAGACTGACTGTTTGTGTCTAATCGAACAACCCGCTCGCGGGAGGCCCGACGTGTGTCCATAGTACCGCGCCGACCTCACGGAACGCAACACAAAGTTTTTACACCCTTTGCAACCGTCACGATCACCCGACTAGCGTCAGGCGTGTTCTTAGTCGAGGTTGAACCGCCATAAGGCGGTTTACTTCTCAACGAGGCC